>OKPB01000438.1_pt1 | contig 2002 bp, 4 predicted proteins | sample 1611521 | NCBI WGS metagenome assembly OKPB01 (sample SAMN04436750, study PRJEB24849) | human gut metagenome | biome: human gut; feature: NICU; material: stool | host: Homo sapiens | place: USA: Saint Louis, MO | collected 2011-01-06 | reverse complement strand
AAAGTATTATATATAAGCGATAGCAATATTAAGACGCTCTGAAAGCGTATCTGACAAAGAAAATGGAGGGATAACAGCCAGCGCAGTAGTCAGTGAATTTGGTGGCACCATCGTTATGAATGGTGATAATTCAGTCGAGACGAGGGGGCATATTCAGCGGGACTTTTAAGTCAGATTAATGATTCTGGGACTGTGGAAAATAACACCCGTCTTGAAACCACAGATAAAACGAACATTGTTACCTATGGGGAAAAATGCAGTAGGAGTTCTTGCATGTTCAAGTCCTGGAGAGTCTCGAACATGTGTCGATGCTGTAGATGATGAAGTTTGTGATTCTAACAGTTACGAAGTTATTAGCCGTGCTGATTTAAAAATGAATGGTGGTTCCATAACAACTAATGGTATTAATAGCTATGGTGCTTATGCTAATGGGAAAAAAGCATATATTAATTTAGATTATGTGGTACTTGAAACTGTGGCTGATGGAAGTTATGCAGTTGCTATTCGACAAGGTAACATTGATATAAAAAAGTTCTATTACAACAAATGGCACTAAAGCCCCCATTGCAAAAATATACAATGGTAGAGAGTTATTTTTTTCCAATGTCACTTCAGAATCAACAGAAACGCCTACCCCCGTCCTGCGACCCGAAGCTGGCAGTTACGTCGCCAACCTGGCAGCCGCTAACACTCTTTTTGTTATGCGTCTGAACGATCGTGCAGATGAAACGCGCTATATCGATCCTGTAACTGAACAGGAGCGTTCAAGCCGATTTTGGCTACGTCAAATTGGCGGGCATAATGCCTGGCGTGACAGCAACGGACAGTTGAGAACGACCTCGGCACAGGCCATCTGGATGGGCGTCGATCATAATGTGCACACGGAAGCCAATGGCTCACGTATTGAGAATGACGCAAATAACAATATCCAGACCCGACTTGGTTTCCACACCTTTATTCGTACTCAGGAGAAAAACAGCGGTCCGCACGGTGACGACTTTGAACCTTTTGTTGAAATGAACGGGATCCATAACAGTAAAGATTTTGCTGTCTCAATAAACGGTGTGAAAGTTGAACAAGCCGGGGCGCGTAATCTGGGGGAAATTAAACATGGCGTAAATGGCAATCTGAATCCTGCGGCCAGCGTCTGGGGTAATGTGGGCGTGCAGCTGGGTGATAATGGCTACAATGACAACGCAATGATGGTGGGCCTGAAATATAAGTTCTGATCCCGCCATTAGCTAAAAAACCGCGTCGAATTCATCGACGCGGTAACATATGAAATATTATTTTTTGCCGATAGCACGCATGGTGTCATCAATTGCCGTGATCAACAGCATTTGCGGATCTTTAGCGCAAACCTGATTCAGTTTTTCTACCACTTTGGCGCTCAGTTCCGGAGATTGCTCAATTTTTAAATCACGGCTGGCAACGCTGGCATTACCCATTACCGCAACAATTTCTGCAACCTGTGCGCTGTCAGTTTTTGCCATTTCGTTGGCTTCTGCGCAAGTAATATAGGTTTCTGATGGCAAACCGTTCTTAATATTGGAGTCCTGCGCCCAGGTCATTGGTGCGAAAACAAACAGACCCGCCAGTAAAGCAAATTTTTTCATCATCATTCCTTATTTCATTTTACCCAGAATTGCACCACCCGTACCGCCAATCACGGCACCTTTAATCGCCCCTTCGAGGCCATTGCCGGTCAGAACGCCAGTGACAGCACCAACGGCGGCACCCACTTTTGCACCTTTACGCGCATTTTTACCGTCGCGGCCTTTTTCTGTTACTGCACCAACACCAGCGCCAACAGCTGCACCTTTCAGTACGCCATTAACACCATTGCCAGTAAGTAAACCAACGCCTGCGCCTAGCAATGCACCTTTCGTGGTGCGATTCATATCCGCCATCGCTGGCGTGGAGCAGAACAATGCTGAGATAAGCCCGAAGGCAAGTATTTTTTTCTTCAACTTAGTTGTCCGGTATTAAGTAAGTTGCACAC
>OKPB01000366.1_pt1 | contig 2983 bp, 1 predicted proteins | sample 1611521 | NCBI WGS metagenome assembly OKPB01 (sample SAMN04436750, study PRJEB24849) | human gut metagenome | biome: human gut; feature: NICU; material: stool | host: Homo sapiens | place: USA: Saint Louis, MO | collected 2011-01-06 | reverse complement strand
AACGCTTGGTCTGATCCGCGAAAACAATGAACTGGCTCGCTCAGGTGCAAATAACATTGGTCTGACCGCGTTACGTGGTCTGGCTGGAGTTGCTGATATTTACAATCAGGAACAGCAACAGAAAGCTATTAGTGCGTTCAATAAGGTTCACGCTGATGCATGGGCTTCTGGTGATCCATCTGGACTATTTAAGTTTGCCCAGGAAAATCCAGCGTTTGTTGCACAGGCACAACAGGCGTTTTCCGGTCTTAATGAGCAGCAACGCAACGATATGGGCGATTTAGCCATGAGGGCTAACGTCGCTCTTTCCCAGGGACCGGAAGCCTACAGTAAATTCATTACTGACAACAAGGACAGGTTAAATCGCGTGGGGGCGAATGCTGACTGGATGATTCAGACAGGTATCCAGAATCCAGAGCAGCTATCACACATGCTGACTACTATGTCTCTCGGTGCGCTTGGACCAGAAAAGGCGTTTGCTGTTCAGGACAAGATGGCTGGTCGTGAAATTGACCGAGGCAAACTGGCAGAGACAATCCGCAGCAATCAGGCTGGAGAAGCACTTCAGGCGAGAGGGCAAAACCTTTCCTATCAGTCAGCAATGACTGGGCACAATATCGCAGCACAACGCTTGGCTCTGGATCAGCAAGAGTTCGGGTTTAAGATGCAGCAAGCGCAGGAAAAGGCTCAGCAGTTGATTAGTGAAGCACCTAAGCTGTCAGTAAACATGGAAAAAGGCATCGAGACGGCTGTAAACAATGCCACAGCATCATCAAACTCAGCCAATTCTATGAGTGCGCTTGCTCAACAGTTCAGAGCAGAAAAACCAACGACAGGTTTGTTCGGTAACGCACAGAACATGTTCGCAAAACTTACCGGAAGCGATACGACATTGCGTGATTTGCGCATCCGCCAAAATGCCCTTGTTAACAGTCAGGTTCTTAAATTCCTACCTCCCGGCCCAGCAACGGATAAAGACGTTGAGATCGTTCGACAGGGTGCGCCAACTGACATGGATAACCCTGAGACGGTCGCAAGATGGCTTGATGCAATGGCAAACCTTGAGCGACGAAACGCGCAGTTTAATGAGTTTAAAGCCGAGTGGATGAGCGCGAATGGCAACCCTGGACAATCGCGTAATGGCGGTCAGATATTGGGGTTGGATGTTAAAAAAGGTGAATCACTGGGGAGTGCCGTTAAGCGGTATATGTCAATGAATACTGACGCAGCGCCAGCACAAGATTCGACACCTTCAGGAGAACCACGGAATCAGGTTGGATCATATACCTCAAAATCAGGCATTCAATTTACGGTGGAATGATGAAAGTAACTGCAAACGGTAAGACATTTACCTTTCCTGATGGTACGAGCACCGAAGATATTGGGGCCGCCATTGATGAGTATTTTGCTGGTCAGGCTGTTCAGCAACAAACAGTTAATCAGGCCAATAATGCACCAACACGGGAAGAACCATCATTGATGCAACAAGCTGGCGATTGGCTCACAGGTGGTCAAAGTGCAGGGCAAATTGCAGAACAGGCTGGTCGTGGTCTGGTAAACATACCATTTGACGTATTGCAGGGTGGCGCAAGTCTGATTAATGCAATCAGTCAGGGGCTTGGTGGTCCAAAAGTATTGGATGATGTCTATCGTCCAGTCGATCGACCGACAGACCCTTATGCGCAAACTGGAGAAACAATTGGCGGGTATTTAGTTCCAGGAGTTGGAACGGCAGGAAGCATGGCTATTGGATCACTGGCAGAGGCCGCAAATCAGAAAGGCGATTTCGCACAAAATGCAGCAAAAAATGCCGGAGTTAACCTTGCCGCTCAGGGGGTTCTTTCCGCAGCAGCAAAGGGAATAGGGCGTGGAATAACGGCTATAAAAGGTGATATTGCGCCAGAAGTGGCGAAGAAAATTGCCACATCAGAATCGATGGGCGTGACACCAATGACATCTGATGTTATCCCGCCGAAAAATGCTTTCACTCGCGGCCTTACTCAGGATGCCGAGGGGGCTTTGCTCGGGACAGGTTCAAAGCGTGCGGAGCAATATGCAAAAAGAAGTCAGCTAGTTAAAAAACAGCTTGAGAAATATGGTGAATATAGCCCATCAGTTGTTGTTGACGATCTGTATGGTTCTCTGAAGTCAAGGAAGGATTCAGCTGGAAGCGTTATTGAAGACATTACAACTAAAATGGGAGATACACCTGTTGACACATCAAAATCCATTAAGGTTATCGACAACGTGCTTACCAGGGCTAACAGGCTTGGGAAAGTGGCAAATAAGGATTTGATTCGCGGGCTATCCGATTTGCGAGAAGAGCTTGCTAAACCAGATGTAGATTTTGGACTATTGAGAGAGTTGCGGTCAGCATTAAGGGAAAGTATTCAGGGAGATGCCATGGTTTTTCCTAATAGCGCGAAAGCCGCAACTGATGCCGTGGAGAGGGCAATGGGTTCAGATTTGAGGAATAACGCAGCACGGTATTTGGGGGCTGGAGAGGCTGCCAGATACGTCAAAGCAAACTCTGACTACTCCAACGTCTTCAATAAGGTTCTCAATAAAAGGATTGCGAACAATCTCAACAAAGCTAAAAAAGAGTTTACTCCAGAGCTAATAAACAGCGTTGTATTCAGCAGAAAACCATCAGATATTAAGAGGATATGGCCTGCTCTTAGTGAAGATGGAAAGAACGCTATGCGTGCTGCTTATATTAGCAAGATTGCAGAAAAGGCAGGAGACTCGCCAACAAAATTTCTTACCGAGTTAAATAAGTTGAAGTCGCAATCTGACGGTCAGATATATAACACGATATTCAGTGGGAGACACATGAAAGAGCTTGATGCTCTTCATGAAGTTCTACAGCAAACAGCAAGGTCAGACATCGCAAATGTTGTAACTCAGACAGGGCAATCGCAAGCCAACTGAACCGCCCCGGGTTTCCTGGAGAGTATTTTATCTGTGAACTCAGGCTGCCAGA
>OKPB01000332.1_pt1 | contig 3714 bp, 4 predicted proteins | sample 1611521 | NCBI WGS metagenome assembly OKPB01 (sample SAMN04436750, study PRJEB24849) | human gut metagenome | biome: human gut; feature: NICU; material: stool | host: Homo sapiens | place: USA: Saint Louis, MO | collected 2011-01-06 | reverse complement strand
TGCCTACCTTGGCGTTAACAATCAAACACTGGCGAACTGGGCGTGTACTGGCAAGGTAAAAATCCCTTTCCATAAGCTTGGTCGCAAAGTGCTGTATATGCGCACTGATCTCGATGCTTATCTTGCATCCACTCGCAGAACGCAGACGGTGTAAGGGGGAGTGATGGCACATAAAACAAAGGCGACCGGGGGCGGTCGCCAATGGATACACACTAAACTTGAACGCATCACCAACAATGCCACATTTGCGGCTGGTGGGCAATGTGATCAGTGTGCTGGCTTGCTGGTTGGCTGTCAGCCTTTGGGCTCGATACCGCGCTGTTGTAATTCTTTGCGGAGTATTCGTTTAATCCAAGTAGCTAATGAGGTGTCGCCGTCTGCCTTGGCTGCTTCCTCAAGTTGCGCTCTAAATTCTTCTGGTAGTCGCATTTGGTATGGTGGCGATCGTTTCTCTAATGGTGTTGACATGGTAATTACCCTTAATTACTATAGTTACATGGTAATTACCATTGTACTTACCATTACACAAAAAACAACGCCCCGCACTGTAGGAGCAGTAACGGGGCGTCTAACCACCAACGATAGCAGAAGTATCGAGGTCGCTATGAGAAATCATACCACACACCCGCAAGGGCGGGATTCGCACAACCTGAATAAATACATCTGGCGTTTTATCGCCCTGAGCACGGCACAACCGCGCGTGATTACCATTGAGGCCACCAGCGAACAGGAAGCACGCCAGCAATCTCCGGCTGGCTGCGTGATGGTATTCGCCGCCCGTATTCGTCAGGGGGTGTGCCATGCCTGATATGTCAAATTACCAGTACCTGATTAATCCGCATTTTAACTGTGAGCATGATATTGCTAAAAAGGTTTATTCCGCTGCGGATGGGGCTACTGACAATATATCAATGGGTATTGCGTCAATTGGTAGCCTGATGTGGCATGCGTCAGAAAATGAGGACTATGACGAAAAGGCTATGCGCATTGATATGGGTAATATCGGTTTGTTACTGGCAATGCTTGGGCAGTTTGATATTTCGTTACGGTGCACCATTGAAAATGCCACAGATGCATTAAATGCCATAAAGAAAGCGAATACTGATTCAAATCGGGGATAAATAATCATGAGAACATATTTATCTGGCTTGACTGCCAGCGGTTATGCACACCACAAAATTATCCCCGGCGCTATTTATCTGGATAAGAACGGTAACAGAGTAACGGTAAAAGAACTGATGTTTGACCGTGTTTATTTTATCCGTGATGGATATTCATTTCTTAGTTCGCTGAACGTGGAGATCTTTATTTGCAGATTCCGGCGGGAAATCCCGACTTCCAGAAATAACCATGTGTCACGTGTGGATGTGGATAAAAAACTACAGGAACTGAAAAACATGATTGCCGCGTGGAGAGAGCAGAAATGAAAAAAGCGCCAAATTTAAAACACCAGCCGCGTGACAAAATGACGGAAGTCATCATTTTTGCGGGTAGTGATGCGTGGGCACATGCGAAGCAGTGGCAGGAACAGGACGGGCGACTGGCAGGCGATAACGTGCCACCTGTCTGGCTTGGAGAGCAACAACTTGCCGAACTGGACAACCTGCAAATCGTACCGGACGGACGCTATCGCGTGCGTCTCTATCAGGCGGGGTTATTGCGTCCGGTGCTTGTTAATACCATCGGGCAGAAACTGGCAGCGGCAGGTGTCAGGGATGCTGATTATTATCCTGAAGGAATGCACAGCCAGAAACGGGAGAACTGGCGCGAATATCTGGAACGTGAGCGGGGAGAGCTGGCGGAAAAGAAAAAGGTAGTTGAACTGCCTGTAAAGAAAAAAGAGCGGGTAAAAGACGATAACGCTTCATCACTGGCACTTAACCAGATGGGAGCAAGTCAACGCGGCGAAGTTCTCCTGGCACATTATGGCGGTGAACTGGCGATTCATGCTGACTCTGACACTGTTCACCATTACAACGGCGTTGTATGGGAGCCAGTACAGGATAAAGAATTACAGCGAGCTATGGCACAGATTTTCATTGATGCGGAGATCAGCTATTCGCAGAACGCCATTAAATCGGCGGTCGATACCATGAAGTTAAGTTTGCCTGTTATGGGGAATACAGCCCGTAACCTGATTGGATTCAGTAACGGGGTATTTGATACCAGAACAGGTAACTTTCGGGAGCATAACAAAAACGACTGGTTGTTAATTGCCAGTGAATTACCTTTCAGCCCACCAGCAGAGGGGGAAACGCTGGCAACACATGCGCCGAATTTCTGGAAGTGGTTACGCCGTTCGGTGGCTGAGAATGACCGCAAGGCGGATCGCGTACTGGCTGCATTATTCATGGTGCTGGCGAACCGGTACGACTGGCAGTTATTCATTGAGGTAACAGGTCCAGGGGGAAGTGGTAAAAGCGTGATGGCGGAGATTTGCACCATGCTGGCGGGTAAGGCCAACACAGTATCGGCAAGCATGAAGGCGCTGGAAGATGCAAGGGAACGCGCGTTAGTGGTTGGCTTTTCGCTGATTATCATGCCGGATATGACCCGCTACGCTGGTGATGGGGCAGGGATTAAGGCTATTACAGGCGGTGACAAGGTGGCAATTGACCCGAAACACAAAGCCCCCTACTCAACGCGTATTCCGGCAGTAGTGCTGGCGGTTAACAATAACGCCATGTCATTCAGTGACCGCAGCGGGGGGATCTCACGTCGTCGGGTGATATTCAATTTTTCGGAAGTTGTACCGGAGAACGAACGTGATCCAATGCTGGCCGAAAAAATAGAAGGTGAGCTGGCGGTAGTGATTCGCCATCTGCTTACACGGTTTGCTGACCAGGACGAAGCCAGACGCCTGTTATATGAGCAGCAGAAATCTGAAGAAGCACTGGCGATAAAGCGAGAGGGGGATTCGCTGGTGGACTTCTGCGGCTATCTCATGGCGTCGGTAATGTGTGATGGCCTGTTAGTGGGTAATGCTGAAATTGTGCCATTCAGCCCACGCAGGTATCTCTATCATGCCTATCTGGCTTATATGAGGGCACATGGGTTTGGTAAACCTGTAACACTGACGCGCTTCGGTAAAGATATGCCGGGGGCAATGGCGGAATATGGCAGGGAGTATATGAAACGGAAAACGAAGCACGGTTTGCGTTCAAACGTGACACTGACGGAGGAATCAGAAGACTGGATGCCATCATGTGTATCGGTCACTAATGACGATAGCAAAAATTAAACTTATGGAATAACTGTTCACCACTGTTCACCCCGTCATAAATGTCTTTTATATCATTATATTATAGGGTGAACAGTTATTTATGAACTGTTCACCAAACTATTCACTGTTCACCTTTTTGATTGTTTATTGAGCTTCAAGGGTGAACAGTGGTGAACAGTTGGTGAATAGTTTTTGTGAAACTGTTCACCCCTTAACATTATGAATTGAAAGAGAAAATAGCAAAAGGTGAACAGGTGAAGGGTTAAAATACAAAAATTTTATTACAGCATGGAATATTAAGTTTTAGCCGACAGGTAGTTAGCCATAAGAGGATATTTGTCGCTTAGTATTACGTACATAACAGCAAACACTTTTCTGGTTTGCTGGATTAATAGATAAGCGCTATAAGTTAGTTAGTTTTGAAAAATTTATTGAATAACTCTAAGCTTTCAGGATGTATATATTGAGTAGGGTAACTGATACGTTGTGAG
>OKPB01000270.1_pt1 | contig 5289 bp, 6 predicted proteins | sample 1611521 | NCBI WGS metagenome assembly OKPB01 (sample SAMN04436750, study PRJEB24849) | human gut metagenome | biome: human gut; feature: NICU; material: stool | host: Homo sapiens | place: USA: Saint Louis, MO | collected 2011-01-06 | reverse complement strand
CAAAGATTTCGCCGTTAAACGCATGAACGCCCACACCTTCACGGATAAATTCCGTAAACGTGCGTTTCCCTTCCACGTCGATCTCACCAAACATCCCTTCTGCGTATTCTGACCAGGCCGCCTCCACCTCATCGACAAAACTTTTTGCCGCGGTCTCCCGCATCCCCAGCCAGCGCCAGTTCGGACGGTAGCTAATCAGAAACATATGCCCGACAATGTGATCCTTATGCAGGGCCACCGCATTGGCCGCTATTCCGTTATTGCGCACCAGATCATCTGCCCGGGCATTCCCCAGACGCAACGCGGGCAGCAGGGCCGCATCGGCACTCTGCGCCGGTGGCAACCACTCAGCCATTTGCCCGCCAAATCCTGCACCGCCACCGGTGTAGCTGAGGCTCTCCCGAAGCGGAACGCCGTTCACATCAATCAGGACAGGCGTTCGTTTCATAACCTCACTCCCAGCGGACGACGGCGACGGCGGGTTGTCCCCAGTACCGACTCCGCATCATTGATCGCCCGGTTAAGCTCATCCAGAGAAGCTGCCGTATATTCAATTCTGCGACCATCTTTCTGGACAGACACCACCCGTTTACCGGTTAATAAATCAAGGCGCGCCTGACGCAGCGCCTGCAGTTCAGCGACTGTAACCATTCACTCCTCCGGACAGCTTCGCTGCCAGTTCTTTAAGGGTTGGCCGGGTCGTCTCTTCTTCCCGGGATTTTGCCAGTACAGCCAGATCAAGCTGCCAGCGTTGCACGGACACACGTAATGCCGCGTAGGCATACACCAGGCAGTCCAGCGCTTCGTTACGCCGCTTTTTGTTATCCCACAGCAGACGCATCTTTCCTTTTTCCCACTTCTCCACAAGCTCTTCCGCCACCAGTTGCTGCGCCTCTGTCTGCGAAAAAATCTCCGGATCATCAGGAAAACGGATGGCATACGACGTGGCTTCATCCGCAGGCGTGGGATCGGCTTTCATACGGGCATAGAGAATTTCTTTTGCGGTGTCCGTCCCCACTTCACACAGATACACGCCCCGCTGATTGCGGGTTTTTGGCATGGTGATCACCGGCTTGCCATAGACAGATGCGCCTTTTACCGGCAGCACCCGGAAAACACCGTGTTTTTTTGACCTCTGATAAACGATTTCGCCATCGATCCCCCCGATGTCCCAGCAGACACGGGAAATGGTCATTTCGGTTCCGTCTGCATGGCGGTATTTTTTGTTGATCGCCACATCCACACGTAACAGCGTCTCTTCCTCATCGGGACGCCCCATAATGATGATTTTATCCACCAGAAAGGCTTCCTCTCCCGGAGCCCATCCCCAGACATACATCTCAAAACGGTTTCGCTGCGAGTCAATGCCCGCCGTCAGATAAACCACCCGGGAAGGCACCGCAGCCGTGTAACGCACAACCTTATCCATCAGCACCTGGTGATCGAGTTTTTCGCCCACAGCCTCTTCCCAGGTCTCGCCCAGCGTGGTGTTCACAAAGGTTTTCAGGCCGTTGGGATCTTTCAGTGCATCCAGCCAGTCATAGACAATCTGTACCCAGGTGGTGAACGGACTGTACGCCGTCCAGATATGGAAAGTGATGGAGCGCGGCGGCGGAATTTCATCACCCCGGGCGCTGAAAAACATCAGGCCGTCACGGGTCCACATGCCCGTGTTTTCACAGATCCACCGCCCGTTACTCTGGTCAAGCTCAGACTGATGGATCACACAGCCATGATGCTCACAAAGGTAGAAAACACTTTCTGGCTTATTCTTCTCCCACTTAAGACCGAAAGGCGAGGCATCATCGCCAAATTTCAGATACTGCTCCTCCCCACAGTGCGGACAGGGCACATAAAAACGCATGAAGTGTGCCGACTCGTTAGCGGCTTTTTCGATCTGGCAGGAGCCTTTGATTTTAGGCGTCGAGCCGCGAATGGATTTTGGCCATACAGAGCCCTCAATACGTTTATCCCCCAGCAGGGTTGGCGAACCCTCTTTTTCAACATCCGGTTCGAACGAGGAAAGCTCGTCATAACAAACCACATCCACGGATTTTTCACGGTAGTTTTTTGCTGCCGCTCCCCCCAGACACCAGAAACCCACACCGGAGGAAAAACGCTTCAGGGTGAGCGTATTATCGCGGTGTTTTCTTCCGAACCATGGAGCCAGCTCCAGCAATGCAGGAACATCCCTTATCGTTGGCTCAACATGAGATTTCATAAAATCTTCAGCAGCTGAGTCCGTGGGCTGAAAAAGAAGGCTGTTGCGTGATTTATGCTCAATAAAATAAGCCTCCACTCCCAGCAACATCTTTGTATAACCAACACGGGCAGATTTAATCAGGTTAACAGTGCGAATCAAATCGTTGCCCATACAGTTCATGATGCCAACCTGAAACGGCAGTGTTTCCCATCGCCCCGGGGTATAAGACGACTCTTTAGGAAGGTAATAATGTTTATTGGCCCACTGAACTGTCGTCAGTGGAACAGGAATAATGAGAGATAAAAGCCCTGTAGCTATCGCACCGGCTGCATTAGCTGCCTTCTGTGCGTCTGAAATCATCGATCCACCCGCCCACGTTTTCACCGGCCTTAGCTGCAACATTGGAGGCTTTCGCGATTTCAGTTTTCACCACATCAAGGTGTGATGGTGAAATGTCCGGATATTTACGCTGTAATGTCAACGGCACACGCACAAGTATCCCCGAAATCTCCTGTGCCACACGTTGCAGAATGAAGGTAAACAGTTCAGTTTCCAGCACCACTCCGTCTTCACGGGCATTTTTCAGTTCCTGCGCATCTGCCTGCGCTTTTGTGAGCCGGTAGCGTTCATAGTCAATGGTGCCGGGTTGTAAATCTGACTCCGCTGCCGCACGCAAATCGGCCAGTTCTTTGCGGAGCTTTTCGTTTTCGATATCAGTTTCCCTCTGCGCATACCACTGAATTGCCATGGCAGTATCAAATACAGATTCAATGCCCTTACTGCCTTTGGAGACGCAAGGGAGCCCCTGAGACTGCCAGCGTTCAATCGTCCGCGGGTCCACGTTGAAAATTTCGGCAAGCCTCTTTTTATTAACCTTCATGAAAACAACCCATTATCAAATACAAGGCCCGACATGAAAACGCCAGAAAAAGGCATTTTCGGACACTTTCATGTCGGACATTTATGAATGCAATATTAAAAAAAACAAAAAGTTATATTCGAGAAGTACCGACACGATTTTCCCTGAAAAATTTTCATAAATAGTGAAAAACCGCGAGGTCGCCGCCCCGTAACCTGTTGGATCGACGGAAAGGACCCGAAAACGAGAATAATTATCACTTACAGCAAGAATCGAATCTGATCTATTATGGTGCTTGCTATTATGTGCCGGCACAAGTGCGTCGTTTACCGTCATTTCACACAGAGGCATCATCAAATGAAAATCAGAAATATTCTCGCTATCTCCCTTGCGACATCATCCTTCAGTTGCCTGGCATTTAAATCCTCGCCCAATGTGCTACCAGGACCAACGAATCAACTAACTGCGGTAGAAAGTAAAATTATCGGACATTTTTATGCCCCACACAGTACATTACCCGGAACAACCATCACAGGGACATGTGACGCCTCCCCCGTCCCGGGATGCACCTGTCCGTTTTGTACTATGCTGCGTAGCCAAAACCGATAACATCCGCATTTACCTGGTATTCCATGATGAGTTCACGCAGCGACTGATAGAGGAAGGAAAGATGGTTAGTAAAAGCAAGGCGCATTGCCGCCGCATGCTGCAGGCATTGCAACAGACGAGAGCAGGTATTTTTGACCAGTTGGAAAACTGCCAGCATACTTTGCCCGAGTATATCGCCATCTCATCGGAAACCAGTGCAACTCTTATTCATCGGGTTCCACCAGAGAAAAAGAAGAAATGAACAGTGAGGCGTTGTGTGGCATACAACGCCTTCTTCCATCATTCCTCGTCAGCCATGACAAAAATATAACCGCTGGCTCTTTCATTTTTCTCCTGCTTCCAGCCCCTCTCTACCTGGAAGCATCAAGGACGTGACGGCGTAAAGATAAATTGTCTCTTCACTCCCTGACAGGGGCGATTCTTTTCAAATCGCCATTTCGCCATGGCCTTCACCACTTCATCACGAAACAAATTATGAGGCTCTGAGCGGAGAAAAACGATCCGTGTCACAGTCCCATCAGCACCAATATCGAACTTAACCTCAACCAGCCCCTTGATATAATTTGCTGCAGCATATTCCGGATATCGTGGATACACCGTCACTAATTGCCGGGGCTCATCAGCTTTTTGCTGCGAGCATCCCACTGCCAGGACAGATAACAGAAAAAGTAGTAAAAGGCGTCTTTTCATTTTTATTCCTACGGGTCTTATTCTGACAATATATCCTGTGTTCCAGACTGCCACATCACCACATCCTGTGCCATTATCTGACTCACATTACATACATCGCATCGGGATACAGTAGTAGCACTTTCTGTAATACAGCTTCCTGTTTCTTCCACCATCGCACCGGGATAAACCCGCGAATCATTAACGCGGTAAAAACCCGGTGTGCATCGTTTTTAATTATTCCCGCACACTCACGCAGAAGGAATTCCCCGTCGGGCTACGGTCATGGTTAATGCGGGAATACGGCGACGATACAGCGCAGCTAAAAGGGTAATGGACGGATAGACCGGTTTATTTCATTCCACAGGATTCTGAGTGTCCCCAACTTCCTCCAATAGTCTGAGCCCACCTGTGTAGTTTTAATTTTCATCAATCCATTTAACTATCGTTTAATTGTTGTCACATAGGATTCTGCCGTTTTTAACAATGCAGGATAATAAGATGAAAAAAATGTTGTTTTCTGCCGCTCTGGCAATGCTTATTACAGGATGTGCTCAACAGACGTTTACTGTTGGAAACAAACCTACAGCAGTAACACCAAAGGAAACCATCACCCATCATTTCTTCGTTTCGGGAATTGGGCAGAAGAAAACTGTCGATGCAGCAAAAATTTGTGGTGGTGCAGAAAATGTTGTTAAAACAGAAACCCAGCAAACATTCGTAAATGGATTGCTCGGTTTTATTACTTTAGGCATTTATACTCCGCTGGAAGCGCGTGTGTATTGCTCACAATAATTGCATGAGTTGCCCATCGATATGGGCAGCTCTATCTGCACTGCTCATTAATATACTTCTGGGTTCCTTCCAGTTGTTTTTGCATAGTGATCAGCCTCTCTCTGAGGGTGAAATAATCCCGTTCAGCGGTGTCTGCCAGTCGGGGGGAGGCTGC
>OKPB01000090.1_pt1 | contig 16483 bp, 15 predicted proteins | sample 1611521 | NCBI WGS metagenome assembly OKPB01 (sample SAMN04436750, study PRJEB24849) | human gut metagenome | biome: human gut; feature: NICU; material: stool | host: Homo sapiens | place: USA: Saint Louis, MO | collected 2011-01-06 | reverse complement strand
TTTTATAAATGGTGGATTAAACTGGTTTTAGGTTAAATAAAAGTTGCCAGCAATTTGCCATCTTCCAGCGCCAGCGCCCAGCGATCGCTCTGCGCAGCCAGATGTTGGCGTAACGCTTCAACGGTTGGGAAATCCGCAGCCACTTCGGTTGCATCTGTTCCCACCAACTCGCGCACCTGGGCGAAAAAAAGAACGTTAATCATCCGCTTCCACCTTAAAGTCACCCGACTTGCCGCCGCTCTTCGCCAGCAAACGTACCGGACCAATCACCATATCTTTTTGCACCGCTTTGCACATGTCATAAATGGTCAGCGCCGCCACGGAGGCCGCGGTTAACGCTTCCATTTCGACACCGGTTTTCCCGGTCAGGCGGCATAAGGTTTCTATACGTACCCGATTGTGCTCCGGCTCGGCCTGTAAATTGACTTCAACTTTGCTGAGCATCAGCGGGTGACACAGCGGGATCAGATCCCAGGTGCGTTTTGCCGCCTGAATACCGGCGATACGCGCAGTGGCAAATACGTCGCCTTTGTGGTGGCGACCATCAATAATCATCGCCAGCGTCTCGCTGCGCATGGTGACAAAGGCTTCGGCGCGCGCTTCACGCACGGTTTCCGCTTTGGCGGAGACATCCACCATGTGCGCTTCGCCAGCGGCGTTGATATGGGTCAGTTGCGACATACTTATTTCTTCAAATGTGGATGGAAATTACACGGACGCGTACGGGCATCCAGCTGCGGCGCAATGATATTTTCCCATGCGGTACGGCACGCTTTGGTCGAACCCGGCATGGCGAAAATCAGCGTTTTGTTAGCGACGCCCGCTACCGCACGAGATTGCAACGTGGAAGTGCCAATCTCTTCGAACGACAACATCCGGAACACTTCACCAAAACCTTCAACTTCACGGTCGAACAACGGCAGCAGCGCTTCGGGAGCCTGATCTCCTTCCGTCAGGCCAGTACCACCCGTAATCAACACCACTTGTACATCGTCGCTGGCGATCCACGCAGATACCTGAGCGCGAATAGCGTAGCGGTTTTCTTTCACAATGGCTTTATCGACAACGTGATGGCCCGCTTCTTGCGCCGAGTCGCGCAGATAGTGACCGGAGGTATCGTCTTCTTCACCGCGACGATTAGAAACCGTAAGAATAGCAATACGGGTCGGGATAAATTCAGTGCTTACCTGACTCATCTGATCTCTCCTTTTGACGTTTTAGCCACCAATGTACGATAAGTTTTGCGTAATACCGGTGTTATTTTGATGCAGGAAATGGGTCTGTTTTTTCTCCCGCAGCGCCGCTGAAATACGCGCTTCCAGCGCCTGTTGCTGGGTATCGTCTTCCAGCAGATCGCGCAGGTTAACGCCGCCTTCACCAAACAGGCAGAGATGGAGTTTACCAATGGAGGAAACGCGCAGGCGGTTGCAAGTGGCGCAGAAGTCTTTTTCATACGGCATGATAAGGCCAATCTCTCCGGCGTAATCCGGATGACAAAAGACTTGCGCGGGACCGTCGCTGCGTTGACGTAATTGGTGGATCCAGCCGCGACGCAGTAGCTCGTTACGCAGAACCTGACCAGAGATGTGATGCTTACGGAAGAGCTCGATGCCCTCGCCCGTTTCCATCAGTTCGATGAAACGCAGCTGGATGGGACGATGCTGGATCCAGTTCAGAAAGGTGTCGAGCTGGTGATGATTAACATCACGCATCAGCACGGTATTGACTTTGACCTTCTCAAAACCGGCCTCAAATGCAGCATCGATTCCTGCCATGACCTGGTTGAATTTATCCTGCCCGGTAATGGCATGAAACTGGCGAGCGTCCAGACTGTCGACGCTGACGTTGATGCCAGTAAGTCCAGCATCGCGCCAGTTCGCCACATCGCGCTCCAGACGGTAACCATTGGTGGTGACCGCTATCTGGCGAATAGCGTCGTTTTCTCGCACAGCGGCGATGATATCGGTAAAGTCGCGGCGTAAAGATGGCTCACCACCTGTCAGACGGACTTTTTCGGTGCCCAGACTGGCGAAGGCGCGCGTAACCCGGCGAATTTCATCGACGGTCAGAAAGCCTTTATTGGTGACGCCGCTCGGCTTGTAACCATCCGGCAGGCAGTAGGTGCAACGAAAGTTACACACATCAGTAATCGACAGGCGCAAGTAGTAAAACTTACGCGCAAATGCATCAGTCAGTTGTGAAGCCATGTACACCTTTCCAGATACGGGAGGCGAAGTCATTTCTTCCTTCGCCCTGGTGGCAATCTTTACGAGCATTGTCACGGCCAAAGCACCGTATCAGTTGACCCAGGTGCAGAGGCTAGAGTGTTTAGTGGTTAAGCCGATACTAGCGTGTAAATGAGATTTTTACCATCCACACTTTCGCTATGTAATCATGTATATAGCGTCATGATCGTGCTATTTCGCTACAGAATAAGGGAAAATGGCGGTTTTACTTTGATATACATCATCAGGGAGGCATAGCGTGCATCGTCCTTTAGAGGTAGAAGAAAATAGTTTGTATCCTCAATATTGGCAGGTTAATTGCTGTTTCCTCGCAATTTGCGCTACTGTAGCGCGGATAATCTGACTCCAGGAAACTATATGCGCAATCGTACGCTGGCTGATCTTGATCGTGTCGTTGCTCTCGGCGGAGGGCATGGACTGGGACGCGTTCTCTCATCACTTTCGTCTTTGGGTTCTCGTTTAACGGGTATCGTCACCACCACCGATAACGGTGGCTCGACGGGGCGTATTCGCCGCTCAGAAGGCGGCATTGCCTGGGGCGATATGCGCAACTGCCTCAATCAGCTGATAACTGAACCCAGCGTCGCTTCCGCAATGTTTGAATATCGTTTCGGCGGTAATGGCGAACTTTCCGGGCACAACCTTGGAAACCTGATGTTAAAGGCACTGGATCACCTTAGCGTGCGACCTCTTGAAGCGATCAATCTGATTCGAAATCTGCTGAAAGTGGACGCACATTTGATTCCGATGTCGGAGCATCCTGTTGATCTGATGGCGATTGACGATCAGGGGCATGAAGTATACGGCGAGGTCAATATCGACCAGTTAACTGCGCCGATTCAAGAGTTATTGTTAACGCCGAATGTACCCGCAACGCGTGAGGCGGTTCACGCTATCAGTGAAGCGGATCTCATCATTATTGGGCCTGGCAGTTTTTACACCAGCCTGATGCCAATTCTGCTGCTGAAGGAAATCGCACAGGCATTACGCCGCACGCCAGCGCCGATGGTCTATATCGGCAATCTGGGGCGTGAGTTGAGTTTACCTGCGGCTAATCTGAAGCTGGAAAGCAAGCTGGCAATTATGGAGCAGTATGTTGGTAAAAAGGTAATTGATGCGGTCATCGTCGGGCCAAAAGAGGATGTCTCGGCGGTGAAAGAGCGGATTGTGATTCAGGAAGTGCTGGAGGCCAGCGATATTCCGTATCGTCATGACCGCCAGTTGTTGCATAGCGCGCTGGAAAAGGCATTACAGGCTTTAGGTTAACACGAAGCCGGAAGAATATTCCGGCTTCGTCATCTTGTCACGACGCGGCAATAAACAGCTCACGCAACTGATGCAACTGGTCACGAATTTGCGCCGCTTCTTCGAACTCCAGATTCTGCGCGTGTTGCATCATCAACCCTTCCAGTTCATGGATCTTCTGCTGTAACGCTTTAGGCGACATATCCATCGGCACATTATCCGGTTCAACAATCGGGCGCGATTTTCCTCTGCCCTTCGCTTTGGTTTTGGCAATGTTCTGCCCCAGCGCCAGGATATCGACCACTTTCTTGTTCAAGCCTTGCGGCGTAATGCCGTGTTCTTCGTTGTACTTCTGCTGTTTCTCGCGGCGACGTTCGGTTTCGCCAATCGCTTTCGCCATTGATGGGGTGATCTTATCGCCATAGAGAATCGCTTTACCGTTAACGTTACGTGCCGCACGACCAATGGTCTGGATCAACGAACGTTCGGAACGCAGGAAGCCTTCTTTGTCAGCGTCGAGGATCGCCACCAGCGAAACTTCCGGCATATCCAGACCTTCGCGCAGTAAGTTGATCCCTACCAATACGTCGAACTCACCCAGACGCAAGTCGCGGATAATCTCCATACGTTCGACGGTGTCGATATCTGAGTGAAGATAACGCACGCGCTCACCGTGTTCTTCGAGATATTCAGTGAGATCTTCCGCCATCCGCTTGGTCAGAGTTGTAACCAGTACGCGTTCGTTAATTGCCGCTCGCTGACGAATCTCCGAAAGAAGATCATCCACCTGTGTTGCCACTGGCCGCACTTCGATAATCGGGTCGAGTAAGCCTGTTGGACGCACCACCTGATCCACCACATCGCCACCGGATTTTTCCAGCTCGTAATTACCCGGCGTCGCCGAAACATAGATGGTTTGCGGCGCTAATGCTTCGAACTCTTCAAATTTCAGCGGACGGTTATCCAGCGCTGATGGCAGGCGGAAGCCGTACTCCACCAGAGTCTCTTTACGCGCCCGGTCACCGCGATACATGCCGCCAATTTGTGGAATGGTGACGTGAGATTCATCGACGACCAACAGCCCATCGGCAGGCAGGTAATCAAACAGCGTCGGCGGTGGCTCACCCGGTCCACGACCGGAGAGGAAGCGCGAGTAGTTCTCAATCCCGGAACAGTAGCCCAGCTCGTTCATCATCTCCAGATCAAACTGGGTACGCTGGGTCAGCCGCTGCTCTTCAAGCAACTTGTTGTTCTCCAACAGCACTTTGCGTCTGGCGGCCAGTTCTTCTTTGATCTCTTCCATCGCCTGTACGATGCGCTCGCGCGGCGTGACGTAGTGCGTTTTCGGGTAGATGGTAAAACGTGGAATAGTGGAAACAATCTGCCCGGTCAGCGGGTCAAATAACGACAATCGTTCCACTTCCTCGTCAAACAGTTCCACGCGAAGTGCAATGTCATCCGATTCTGCCGGGAAGATATCTATCAGCTCACCACGAACGCGGAAAGTACCGCGCTGGAATGCCTGATCATTACGAGCGTATTGCAGCTCCGCCAGTCGGCGCAGAATCGCGCGCTGATCGATAATCATACCGACCGTGAGATGGAGCATCATCTTGAGATATAAATCAGGATCGCCCAGACCATAAATCGCGGAAACAGACGCCACCACAACCACATCACGCCGCTCCAGCATCGCTTTGGTGGCGGACAAACGCATCTGTTCGATATGTTCGTTTACCGAGGCATCTTTCTCAATAAAGGTGTCGGAACTCGGTACATAGGCCTCCGGCTGATAGTAGTCGTAGTAGGAGACGAAATATTCCACCGCGTTTTCCGGGAAGAATTCTTTCATTTCGCCATACAGCTGGGCCGCCAGCGTTTTGTTGGGCGCAAGTACCATGGTAGGGCGCTGAAGGTCAGCAATGACATTGGCAATGGTGAAGGTTTTCCCGGAGCCAGTCACGCCAAGTAACGTCTGGTGCGCCAGGCCATCTTCCAGCCCCTCTTCGAGACGTCGAATCGCCTCCGGCTGATCGCCAGAAGGTTTAAAAGCGGAATTCAGTTTGAACGGTTTACTCATGAGTCGCTACCTGAAGGAGTTGGGCGGGCAGGTATGTAATTTTACTCGTCGTACTTAATTATGCCAACAAATTATACTGGATAAAAAAACAGTTCATCACCATAATATTTCTGTTACAGCGTAAACTCCGCTGTCAATCATGAACAAGATTTACTCTGTGGCGAGATAAAACTCCGGCCTTACCGGGTTATCCCCAAAGCAACGGCTTTTTTAACATTTGTCAAGATGATTGATGACAGTTTTATGGCAAGAGATGCCTGTTCAGTGACTGCCATTGCAATTATCTAACCTGTTAAAAAATAAAAGATATTTCTTTGAGCCGTCTTTAACGCCAATTCGCGTGCAAGCCGCGTATTCTCTCGCTTGCCTCGTGTTTTCTAACTCTAATACACATGGTTATCCACAGGAATAGTGGATAACTGTCTGCAGCCCCTATCCCCCGCCGCCTGGGCAATTCCCACATTCACCGCATGATGCGGAGGTAAAATTTTTTTCGTGATTTTTTTAGAATTTAATTGGTTAAATTGCAGTCAATCGGAGACGCGATCTCGCTCACAATTTAACCAAGCACAGGATGACTACATTAAGGCAAGATTGATGCACTTTCCGGTTGCCGCATTTTCTGGATTTTCTGCAAGCCAGGGAATTTCGCCCAGCAGCGGCGCGGGAATCATGCGGGTGAGCGTGGTCATATATTCAGCGTGACGTTTTCCCGGAGGCGTGACATCGTTCGCCACCCACCCCGCCAGAGTCAGTCCGGCGTGTAGTATTGCCTGCGCAGTCAACATCGCGTGATTAATACAGCCGAGTTTCACGCCCACAACCAGTATCACTGGCAGTTGTTCCTGTGTTACCCAATCCGCAAAAGTGAAAGTGTCAGAAAGCGGCGTAAACCAGCCGCCAGCACCTTCCACTAACACCCAGTCAGCCTGTTGTTCAAGCGCGCGTAATCCGGCGCTCATTACCAATGCTTCTATCGGCCTGCCCTCTTGCGCGCTGATGATATGCGGCGAGGTGGGTTCTGCGAAGGTGTAAGGATTTACCGTTGCGTAATCCAGCTGCAGGCTACTGTTGCGCTGTAACGCCAGCGCGTCACTATTACGTAAGCCTTTCGGGGTCTTTTCGCTGCCAGAGGCCACCGGTTTGTAACCTGCCGTCCGGTAGCCTGCTGCCTTTGCGGCTTGTAAAAGCGCGCAGCTGGCGACAGTTTTCCCCACTTCGGTATCCGTTCCGGTGACAAAATAACATTTACTCACGAGCAATCACTCCCAAAAAAAGATGATACGTCAGAGGATATCGCCCCTGTTGTTGCGGCCAGGCCAGTTGCAATCGCTGCAACTGCGAACGCGTTAATATTCGCGGGTCACGCCCTTCATGAAGATGCGTGGCACCGATGCCTTTCAGCGAACGCATGGCACTGAGCGCATCATCAAACCACAGCGTGATGGGCTGAATATAATGTTGATAATGCACGGCGTTTAGCGACTGTTCGATTTCATCTGGCGGTAAAAAGCGATTAGCATGCGGACGCTCGTCCACCGCCTGCCACGCCTGATGCAGTTCGGGTAACGATCCCTGCACCAGCGTGGTAAACGCGACCACGCCTCCGGGGCGCACCACCCGATACAGCTCGCGGAGTGCCGTGGATAAATTACCGCACCACTGCACCGCGAGATTGCTCCATGCAAGATCGAACGTCGCAGTCGCTAACGGCAGGGATTCGATATCTCCCGCCAGATAATGGTCTGCGGCATCCTTCTGGCGTGCCTGAACAAGCATTGGCGGAGAGAGATCTAACGCAGTCACCTGCGCGTGACGCTCTCGCCAGCGGCGGCTCATCCAGCCTGGTCCACAACCCGCATCCAGTACGCGGGTGTATTTACGCTGTGGGAGCATTGCCAGTAAGGCGTCAGCACTCTGGCGCTGTAGATCGGCGTGTTGCTCATAGTGTGCGGCTGCCCGTCCAAATGCCGCAGCAATGGCTTGTTTATTAACCGTTGCCATGCAGCACCTCCAGCAGACGGTCGATATCCTGCATTTCATGCGCTGCGGTTAGCGTTAAGCGCAGTCGCGCAGTACCAGCGGGTACGGTTGGCGGGCGAATCGCCGTGACCCAGCAGCCTTGCTGGCGCAGTTTTTCTGCCAGTTGTAACGCACGGCTGTTATCACCGACGATCAATGGCTGGATGGCGCTGCATGAGCCAGCAAGCGTAAACGGCAAATCCTGCACTCCGGCACGAAAACGCGTAATGAGTGCCGCCAGTTTTTCGCGCCGTGCATCCCCCTCATCACTGCGAATGACCGCCAGCGACGCACGTAATGCCTGCGCCTGAGCGGGCGGCATACTGGTGCTGTAGATAAGATGGCGAGCGAATTGCAGCAGATAATCCGCCACCGTATTGGAGCAAAGCACCGCTGCCCCGCTGACGCCAAATCCTTTGCCAAACGTCACCACCAGCAATTCTGGTTTTACCTTTTGCAGCCAGCAGCTGCCACGCCCCTGCTCCCCGATAACGCCCGTGCCGTGGGCGTCATCGACCATCAACCAGCCATCGTGCTGTTGCGTTACCTGCTGGATTTCCTCCAGTGGCGCACTATCGCCGTCCATGCTGAACACACCTTCTGTCACTACCAGTTGCTGCCCCGGACAGGGGGAAGCAAGCAGTCGCGCCAGATGAGTGACATCGTTATGAGCAAAACGGCGAAGCGGCGACGGGCTTAAACTTGCAGCCTCCAGCAATGAGGCATGGCTAAGCCGGTCGGCAACAATACGGTCCTCTTTCGCCATCATCGCGGCAATGACAGCCTGATTAGCGGCAAAACCAGAAATAAACAGCAGCGCCCGCGAATAGCCCAGCCATTCGGCCAGTTCTTCTTCCAGCACCTGGTGCGCCACGCTATAACCGCTGACGTGACCGGAACCGCCGCTACCGACACCAAATTGATCCGCGCCCTGCTGCCAGGCGCGGATAATTTGCGGATGATGGCTTAAACCTAAATAATCGTTACTGGAAAAGTTCAGATACTGGCAATCATCTGCCACCAGCCAGCGTCCGGCTCCTTGTGCCACCGGATAACGGCGACGCAAGGCATCAGCAACACGCCGCGCATCAAGCGCCGCGTCGATTTTCTCCTGCCAGATCATAGTGCTGCCGCGTTGTAATATTCGTCAGTGTCCGGGGTCATCAGCGCCTGCTCCAGACGCTGCTGTTGTTCGTTATCGCCCGCCAGCACGGCAGTTTGCTGCGGATTTAGCCCCAGTTTGCGGAACAGTTGCAGGTCTTTATCTTCTTCCGGATTCGGCGTAGTCAGCAGTTTGCAACCGTAGAAAATCGAGTTTGCGCCAGCCATAAAGCACATCGCCTGAGTCTGTTCGTTCATCTGCTCGCGTCCGGCAGAAAGGCGTACGTAAGAGGTCGGCATCATGATCCGCGCTACGGCAATGGTGCGAATAAAATCAAAGGCATCGACATCATCGTTATCCGCCAGCGGTGTGCCTTTCACCTTCACCAGCATGTTGATTGGCACGCTTTCCGGCGGCGTCGGCAGGTTTGCCAGTTGCAGTAATAATCCGGCGCGATCTTTCACCGTTTCGCCTAAGCCCACAATGCCACCTGAACAGACTTTAATCCCAGCTTCTCGCACTTTTTCCAGCGTATCGAGACGTTCCTGATAGGTGCGGGTGGTGATGATATTGCCGTAAAACTCCGGCGAGGTGTCGAGGTTGTGGTTATAGTAATCCAGCCCGGCATTCGCCAGGCGCTGCGCTTGAGATTCACTCAACGTGCCCAGCGTCATACACGCCTCCAGACCCATCGCTTTTACCCCCTGCACCATTTGTTCCAGGTACGGCATATCGCGTTCGTGGGGATTCTTCCACGCCGCGCCCATACAGAAACGCGTCGATCCCGCCGCTTTCGCTTTGCGCGCCGACTCCAGCACCTGTTCAACTTCCATCAACCGCTCGGCTTCCAGCCCGGTTTTGTAGCGCGAGCTTTGCGGGCAATATTTGCAATCTTCCGGACAAGCTCCGGTCTTAATCGACAGCAAAGTGCTGACCTGCACCTGACGAGGATCGAAATGCTGACGATGCACCTGCTGCGCTTCAAACAGCAGATCCAGCAACGGTTTTTCAAATAATTCTGTGACTTGCGACAATGTCCAGCGTGGGCGGTGAGCCATGGGGCTTCTCCAAAACGTGTTTTTTGTTGTTAATTCGGTGTAGACTCGTAAACCTAAATCTTTTCAATTTGGTTTACAAGTCGATTATGACAACGGACGATCTTGCCTTTGACCAACGCCATATCTGGCACCCATACACATCCATGACCTCCCCGCTGCCGGTTTATCCGGTGGCAAGCGCCGAAGGTTGCGAGCTAATTTTGTCTGACGGCAGGCGCCTGGTTGACGGTATGTCGTCCTGGTGGGCGGCGATCCACGGTTACAATCACCCGCAGCTTAATGCGGCGATGAAGTCGCAAATTGATGCTATGTCGCATGTGATGTTTGGCGGTATCACCCATGCGCCCGCCATTGAGCTGTGCCGCAAATTGGTGGCAATGACGCCGCAACCGCTGGAGTGCGTTTTTCTCGCGGACTCCGGCTCCGTAGCGGTAGAAGTGGCGATGAAAATGGCGTTGCAGTACTGGCAGGCCAAAGGCGAAGCGCGCCAGCGTTTTCTAACCTTCCGCAATGGTTATCATGGCGATACCTTTGGCGCGATGTCGGTGTGCGATCCGGACAACTCAATGCACAGCCTGTGGAAAGGCTATCTGCCAGAAAACCTGTTTGCTCCCGCCCCGCAAAGCCGCATGGATGGCGAATGGGATGAGCGCGATATGGTGGGCTTTGCCCGCCTGATGGCAGCGCATCGTCATGAAATCGCGGCGGTGATCATTGAACCGATTGTCCAGGGCGCAGGCGGGATGCGCATGTACCATCCGGAATGGTTAAAACGAATCCGCAAAATGTGCGATCGCGAAGGTATCTTGCTGATTGCCGACGAGATCGCCACCGGATTTGGTCGTACCAGCAAACTGTTTGCCTGTGAACATGCAGAAATCGCGCCGGATATTTTGTGTCTCGGTAAAGCCTTAACCGGCGGCACAATGACCCTTTCCGCCACGCTCACCACGCGCGAGGTTGCGGAAACCATCAGTAACGGCGAAGCCGGCTGCTTTATGCATGGGCCAACTTTTATGGGCAATCCGCTGGCCTGCGCAGCAGCAAACGCCAGCCTGGCGATTCTTGAATCTGGCGACTGGCAGCATCAGGTGGCGGCTATTGAAGCGCAGCTACGCGAGCAACTTGCCCCCGCCTGTGACGCCGAAATGGTTGCCGATGTGCGCGTACTGGGGGCAATCGGCGTGGTCGAAACCACTCGTCCGGTGAATATGGCAGCGCTGCAAAAATTCTTTGTCGAACAGGGTGTCTGGATCCGGCCTTTTGGCAAACTGATTTACCTGATGCCGCCCTATATTATTCTCCCGCAACAGTTGCAGCGTCTGACCGCAGCGGTTAACCGTGCGGTGCAGGATGAAACATTTTTTTGCCAATAACGGGAAGTCAGCGTGAGGGTTTCTGGCTACACTTTCTGCAAACAAGAAAGGAGGGTTCATGAAACTCATCAGTAACGATCTGCGCGATGGCGATAAGCTGCCGCATCGTCATGTCTTTAACGGCATGGGTTACGATGGCGATAATATTTCACCGCATCTGGCGTGGGATGATGTTCCTGTGGGAACGAAAAGTTTTGTTGTCACCTGCTATGACCCGGATGCGCCAACCGGCTCCGGCTGGTGGCACTGGGTAGTTGTTAATTTACCCGCTGATACCCGCGTATTACCGCAAGGGTTTGGCTCTGGTCTGGTAGCTATGCCAGACGGCGTTTTGCAGACGCGTACCGACTTTGGTAAAACCGGGTACGATGGCGCAGCGCCGCCGAAAGGCGAAACCCATCGCTACATTTTTACCGTTCACGCGCTGGATGTAGAACGTATTGATGTCGATGAAGGTGCCAGCGGCGCGATGGTCGGGTTTAACGTTCATTTTCACTCTCTGGCGAGTGCCTCGATTACTGCGATGTTTAGTTAATCACTCTGCCAGATGGCGCAATGCCATCTGGTATCACTTAAAGGTATTAAAAACAACTTTTTGTCTTTTTACCTTCCCGTTTCGCTCAAGTTAGTATAAAAAAGCAGGCTTCAACGGATTCATTTTTCTATTTCATAGCCCGGAGCAACCTGTGAACACATTTTCAGTTTCCCGTCTGGCGCTGGCATTGGCTTTTGGCGTGACGCTGACCGCCTGTAGCTCAACACCGCCCGATCAACGTCCTTCTGATCAAACCGCGCCTGGTACCTCTTCGCGCCCGATTCTGTCGGCAAAAGAAGCGCAGAATTTCGATGCTCAACACTATTTTGCATCCCTGACACCAGGTGCGGCAGCGTGGAATCCTTCCCCGATTACCCTGCCTGCGCAACCTGACTTTGTTGTCGGCCCGGCGGGTACTCAAGGTGTAACGCATACCACGATTCAGGCGGCGGTAGATGCGGCAATTATCAAGCGTACCAACAAGCGCCAGTATATTGCCGTGATGCCTGGTGAGTATCAGGGAACGGTGTATGTCCCTGCCGCTCCGGGTGGAATTACTCTGTACGGTACAGGTGAAAAACCGATTGATGTGAAGATTGGGCTTTCCCTTGATGGTGGCATGAGCCCTGCCGACTGGCGTCACGACGTCAACCCGCGCGGCAAATATATGCCAGGTAAACCGGCGTGGTATATGTACGATAGCTGCCAGAGTAAACGCAGCGACAGTATCGGTGTTCTCTGCTCTGCGGTCTTCTGGTCACAAAACAATGGCCTGCAACTGCAAAACCTGACCATCGAAAACACGCTGGGCGATAGCGTAGATGCGGGTAACCATCCGGCGGTGGCACTGCGTACTGATGGCGACAAAGTGCAGATCAATAACGTCAACATTCTCGGTCGTCAGAACACCTTCTTTGTCACCAACAGCGGTGTGCAGAACCGTCTGGAAACGAATCGCCAGCCGCGTACGCTGGTGACCAACAGCTATATTGAAGGGGATGTGGATATCGTTTCTGGTCGCGGCGCAGTGGTGTTCGATAACACCGAATTCCGCGTGGTGAACTCCCGTACCCAGCAAGAAGCGTATGTGTTTGCACCGGCTACGCTGTCCAACATTTACTACGGTTTCCTCGCCGTAAACAGCCGTTTCAATGCTTCCGGTGATGGCGTGGCGCAACTGGGCCGCTCGCTGGATGTTGATGCCAATACCAACGGTCAGGTAGTGATCCGTGATAGCGCCATCAACGAAGGTTTTAACACAGCCAAACCGTGGGCTGATGCGGTGATCTCTAATCGTCCGTTTGCGGGTAACACCGGCAGCGTTGATGATAACGACGAAGTACAGCGCAATCTGAATGACACTAACTACAACCGCATGTGGGAATACAATAACCGCGGCGTGGGTAGCAAAGTGGTTGCAGAGGCGAAGAAGTAGGAGCTGTTAACTATGTGCCGGATGCGGCGTAAACGCCTTATCCGGCCTACGGTTCGATGCGATTTGTCGGTCGGATAAGATGCGCCAGCATCGCATCCGACAATAAGTGCCGGATGCGACCTACATTCACATGGCGCTTTTTACATCTGACGGTTTTTATTGAAGTTAATCAAACTACCCGCCTTGATAATCTCGCGCTCTTCAGCAGTCAGACTTTCCATATAGAGCGTAATCTCCGTTACCGGTGCATCTTCATGGATCACATAACCTTTAAACGTCGTTCCAGGATTATCCAGCGCCGCTTTAATGCCAGGGATATAAATGTAATCACCTACGTCAAAGTTCGGTACTTCCGCCATCTGCAGCGGTAACATCCCCCAGTTGATGACGTTAGAACGATAGCGTTTAGTCGCGTACTCCTCGGCAATATTCGCCAGACCGCCAATCACACGCTGACAACTCGCCGCCTGTTCACGCGCAGAACCATCGCCTGGTTTCACCGCATAAACCATGCTGCCAATTTCAGTTTGCAGCGGATCAACATGTTCCTGACCAGCAATCTGCTTAATGCGCGCAAACATATCTGCCAGCTCACTGACATTTCCCGCCAGACGCTGATTTTCCAGCTCAGCAGTCGCTTTACTTCTGCCAACATAACCTGGATCGCGGCGTGACAGGGTAAACTCCGCCAGACCAATCGGATTTGAACGATAAGAAGAGGTTTCACCGGAAGGAATCAGTTCGTCGGTGGTGGTTACTTCGTCGAGGATCTTCGAGCACACTTTGAGGACGATATTGTCAGTCAGCGCGCCCAATTCCGGCCAGTCTTTGATGTTCGGTCCGTAGATCAGCGGTTGCTGGGTCGCCCCTTTCACAAAGCCTTGATAGACGCGATTTTTATACGGCGTTACATCGAAGGCGTACTCCGGCACGTTGTCCCAGCAATCGAGTTCGCTGGCAGAGGTTAAATAGCCACCGTTTGCCGCAGTCGCAGCGATAGAACGAGCGTCCATCAACGCCACCGCTGACATCTGCCCATTAGCTGGCTTAGAGCCTTCGCGGTTCGGGAAGTTACGCGTGGTGTGGCGAATACTCAAACCGTTGTTGATTGGCGTATCGCCCGCACCAAAGCATGGGCCGCAGAACGCGGTTCTGATGATTGCGCCTGCGCCAATCAAATCTGCTACCACACCTTTTTTGGCGAGATCCATAAACACCGGCTGTGATGACGGGTAAACCGCCAACGAGAAGGTATCGTTGCCGCAGGATTGACCGCGCAGCGCATTCGCCGCCGCGATGACGTTTTCGTAGTTACCGCCAGAACAGCCCGCGATAATCCCCTGCTGCACTTTCAGGCGACCATTTTCCACTTTATCCAGCAGCGAGAGTTTGGCTTTACCGTGCGCCACGCGTTCGGACTCAATTTCAATCTCACGCAGAATGTCGGTCAGATTCTGGTTCAGCGTGTCGATTTCATACACGTTGCTCGGGTGGAATGGCAGCGCAATCATTGGTTTGATGGCGCTTAAATCAACGCTGATGCTGCCATCGTAGTACGCCATTGGTTGAGGGTTAAGTTGGCAGTAATCCTGGCCGCGACCGTGCAGCGCCAGCCAGTTATGGACTTCTTCATCGGTTTGCCAGACAGAACTTAAACAGGTCGTTTCAGTGGTCATCACGTCAACGCTGTTACGGAAATCGGTAGAGAGCGCTGCAACACCGGGACCTACGAACTCCATCACTTTGTTTTTGACGTAACCGTTTTTGAACACGGCACCGATGATAGCCAGCGCCACATCCTGCGGCCCCACATACGGCGCAGGTTTTCCGGTCAGATGCACCGCAACCACGCCCGGATAGTCGATATCCCAGGTGTCATTAAGCAGCTGTTTTACCAACTCGCCGCCGCCCTCGCCAACCGCCATTGTCCCTAACGCACCGTAACGGGTATGGCTGTCTGATCCGAGGATCATTTTGCCGCCGCCCGCCATCATTTCACGCATATATTGATGGATGACCGCAATATGCGGTGGCACAAAAATACCGCCATAACGCTGGGCCGCCGATAAACCAAAAACATGGTCATCACCGTTAATGGTGCCGCCCACAGCACAGAGTGAGTTATGGCAGTTGGTCAGCACATACGGCAGCGGGAAACGTTCCATACCGGACGCTTTAGCGGTCTGTACAATACCAACAAAGGTAATATCGTGAGAGGCTAATGAATCAAACTTAATTTTAAGTTTATCCATATTTCCGGACGTATTATGAGAAGAGAGAATAGACCAGGCAATAGTGCCTTTTTTTGCTTCTTCTTTTTTTATTTCGCCGGTGAAATGTTCTTCGGCAATTATTTCGTTATTGCTGGCGAGAAACACGCCTTTTTCAGATAACTTGATCATCAAATGCTCCAGATATCTGCGCACCGTGAAGTGCGCAGAAAGATAATAAATGGATATACTCTAAATAATTCGAGTTGCAGGAAGGCGACAAGCGAGTGAATCCCCAGGAGCTTACATAAGTAAGTGACTGGGGTGAGCGAACGCAGACGCAGCACATGCAACTTGAAGTATGACGAGTATATTTACAGCATGTTCCAGCCGATCAGCATATTCCACCACCACACGCCGAGGGTGATATGCACCAGGAAGGTTAATATCGTCAGTACCGCACCGACCAACCACCAGGATTTAATATCGTTGTAACCCACGCCAAAGATGACCGGACCTGCCGCGCCGCCATAGTGAGTAACCATGCCGCCATAGGAGTTAGAGAACAACAGTGCCAGCGCGGTTAACATTAACGGTGCGCCGGAGACGTTCGCCAGCATGGCAAATACCGGTAACATGGCAACGATATAGGCACTACCAGAAGCGAAGAAATAACGCACGATGATGCTGAGGAAAATAATAACGAAGAAAGCAACGTTACCGTGACCATCAAATGCCAGGTTATTTTTAAAGACTTCAGCTAACCATTCGAAGAATTTAACTTTCGATAATAAGGAGCTTAAGCCGATAATACCGCCGTACCAGATTAAGGTATTCCAGCCGCCTTTATTTTTAACCACGTCTTCCTAGGTAACGATGCCCAGCAGCAGCATAGTTGCCATAACAACGATTGCCACGGTGGATTCATCAACCCCCAGAGACTTACTGAAAATCCAGCCCAGCAGCGCCAGTACAAAGACACCGAGCAGCATTTTTTCGCGGATTTTCATCGGTCCCAGTTCGGCAAGGCCCGCTTTAGCGATGGTTTTGTTATCCACCTTCTTAATTTCTGGTGGATACATGGTGTAAATCACCAGCGGGGTGACCAGCAGCATAATGATGCCCGGCAATCCGGCGGCTAACGCCCATCCACCCCAGCTAATTTGCAGGTGCA
>OKPB01000003.1_pt1 | contig 51684 bp, 19 predicted proteins | sample 1611521 | NCBI WGS metagenome assembly OKPB01 (sample SAMN04436750, study PRJEB24849) | human gut metagenome | biome: human gut; feature: NICU; material: stool | host: Homo sapiens | place: USA: Saint Louis, MO | collected 2011-01-06 | reverse complement strand
GTAAAAACGAAATGAAGGAGAAGATGTCGAGGTCATTGCGGGGGTTTTTGTGTCGCTAACGGGCAAGAAATCTTCATAGGTAATGGGTTGCGCCACTACCCAACCACGTTCTATTAAGGGCTGTGGATCGTCTCCGGGATGAATCACCTGACGATGCGCCTCACCCGAAGGCGTCAGACGGTACCGGAACCATCCCAGCCCTTGCTGACGCATTAAAAACTCACTGTCAGGAAAAGTGCGGAAGGTTTCCTGTAAATGCATTTGGTGAGTGAGATTATCCTGCCCGGTTCCAGCGTTCCGCAGAAGATCATCATACAGTTGTCGCCCTTTCGGCGTTAATGCCACACCACGCTGCTCAATTTCACCAAAGCGCGCGGTATGCGTGCCCTGTTTCTGCCCCGCAAACAACACCGTCTCTTCCAGTGCTTTAAAGCTGGTCTGGCGTAGTAAAATCGGCACCTCGCGGCGCGGCGGCCCTTCGATCAGAACTTTGGGTTCAATTCCGCATTCAGGCATCATCGACTGCACCCGGTCAATATCCAGCGTACGTGGCGTCAGATGGTTGATATGGCATCCAGGAAAACAGACCACATCAGCAATCAACCGATTTTCGTTGTGCAAGGCGCGATAGGTTTCTTCATCTACCGTTGCTGACTGGTGCCAGCGAAACGTTTCCAGGGCTTCCTGCACAAACTCCTGTGCCTGTGTTTCGTTAAAACCGCCCTGCTGCTCATATTCCTCTAACAGTTGTCGACAACGTGGGGTGAAGATATCGCGCTGACGCAGAATCTCCGCCGCTTTCTGGCGCAAAATTTCGTTCTCGATAAGCTCAAGACGGAGTAACGAGGTAAAAACGCGGAAGGGATTACGCGCCAGAGAAGCATCATCAATGGGCCGAAATGCTGTCGAATGTACCGGCACCCCTGCCTGCGAGAGATCGTAATAGCTCACCGGGTACATCCCCATAATGGCAAACATCCGCCGAAGAGTAGCAAGCTCTTGTGCAGTCCCAACGCGAATCGCCCCATGACGTTCAACATTCAGTCGCGCCAGCTCGTCTGCATTTACCATTTTTTCGTGCAGTTGAGGATTGTTTTCCAGCACCGCCAGATTTACATCAGCTACCAGTTCCAGCAGCGTGCCGTACTGCGGAACTTCTTGCTGGTACATGGCTGACATTGCCTGCGAAAACTGTTCCCGAATCTCATCCGCCGTGATGCTGTTCGCCATAGTGTCTGCCTCCAGTGGTCAGTAATCTGGAGTGTAGGTAACCGCATTCACTCCGGCTGGAAGAATTTACAAACTGTGATCTCGCCGCGAAAACATCAATATTATCCATTTTGCTGTAACATAGTTGCTTTAATTGTTAATAATATTTTGCAATCAAGTTATCATAATAAAACAACTTCACTTGTCAGCGACACCGCTTCGTTTTTAACATCGCTTATGGAAAAAAATAGTCTGTTTAGTCAGCGCATCCGTTTGCGCCACCTTCATACATTCGTAGCTGTCGCACAACAAGGAACTTTGGGGCGCGCGGCTGAAACCCTTAATTTGAGTCAACCTGCGCTCTCTAAGACATTGAATGAACTGGAGCAGCTGACGGGCGCTCGCTTGTTTGAGCGTGGTCGTCAGGGGGCGCAACTTACCTTACCCGGCGAACAATTTTTAACGCATGCAGTCAGAGTTCTTGACGCCATCAACACTGCCGGACAGTCGCTTCATCGTAAAGAAGGTCTTAATAATGATGTCGTCAGGGTTGGTGCGCTACCTACTGCGGCACTAGGGATATTACCTTCGGTTATAGGTCAGTTTCATCAGCAACAAAAAGAGACGACCTTGCAAGTTGCGACAATGAGTAACCCTATGATTCTGGCGGGTTTAAAAACCGGGGAAATCGATATCGGCATTGGTCGGATGTCAGATCCTGAACTGATGAACGGGCTTAATTATGAACTGCTGTTTCTTGAATCGCTGAAGCTGGTTGTCCGCCCCAATCACCCGCTACTTCAGGAGAACGTAACGCTAAGCCGGGTGCTGGAATGGCCGGTCGTTGTATCACCAGAAGGCACTGCGCCACGCCAGCATTCAGATGCATTAGTGCAGAGCCAGGGATGTAAAATTCCTTCGGGTTGTATCGAAACGCTGTCTGCTTCGCTATCTCGTCAACTTACGGTTGAATACGATTACGTGTGGTTTGTCCCTTCTGGCGCTGTAAAAGACGACCTGCGTCATGCCACGCTGGTGGCCCTGCCTGTTCCGGGTCATGGTGCAGGCGAACCGATTGGAATACTGACCCGCGTAGATGCGACGTTCTCTTCTGGTTGCCAGTTGATGATTAACGCTATTCGAAAATCAATGCCGTTCTGAAAGGTGAAGGGATCTGTCGATCCCTCCTTTAACATTTTCACACCGTAGCAAAACTAACTGGTTCACAAGCTCCGCGAGGTTCTGCCGACACAGAATGTTTGTTGAGACGGAATACGTCCACCGCCTCAGTTAGTCGTGCCGCCTGTTCTTCAAGGGACACCGCTGCCGTTGAGGCCTCTTCTACCAGAGAAGCATTCTGTTGCGTCACCTTATCCATTTCAGAAATCGCCTGGCTAACCTGCGTTATGCCTCGACTTTGTTCACCCGAGGCGGTGGCGATTTCCTGCATGATATGTGTGACACTCGCGACGGCATCAACAATAGTGCACATGATTTTCCCTGCCGTTGCCACCTCATCCGATCCCAGGTCAATTAATCTGACTGATTCACTGATCAAGCCTTCAATCTCTTTCGCCGCCTGGGCGCTGCGGCTTGCGAGTGTCCGTACTTCGCTGGCGACAACGGCAAATCCAGGGCCTTGCGAGAGTAACACGATTCTGACATTCACACTGACCCGACAATCGCTCTACGAACTGCGGTTCCGGGACGGTGATAAGGAAGTTGCTGCGCTCATGGCCTGCACGTCCAGGTAAGGGCAAGCGCGGGGATTTTCCCCCGCGCATCTGACTAGCGGATTCATTTTCTCATGGCACCCCTTTTACACTTCAGTTAGTGCATGTTTTTTTCGATGCACTAATAGAACCATCATTACAGACAAATTTGCCGCCTGCCGTACAGTGTGAGATCCCCCCTTTCGAACCAGAACAGGGTTTGCGCCCGGCATCGGCATAAAAGGAAACAAGCGTTCCCATAACCAGGATAAGTGCCAGTTTTTTCATATAACCTCCATGATTTATCGAATCTTATGTTCGATTTGAACGTTATACGCTGGTTTATTTTGATACCGTTGATGAGATCAAAGATCGGGTGAATTGATTAAAGATAAGCCAGATGGACGTATAGACAAGGATTATGGTTTTATTTGTCATACAAATAAATATAATAGGCGCTTCCGATGTAGGCCCGTATTCTTCGCCTGTACCACGGGTCGGTTTTAGTACAGGCGTTTTCTTTAAATATCCTTCAGGAACGTTTACGCGGCATCATGCGTAGAAGTGTGTTGTCCTTCCAGAAATAGTGGTGTGCCAGTGCAGCCGCAGCGTGCAACCCGATGACAAAATATCCCAGATTCGCCAGCGTTTCATGCCACGACTTTAAGCTATCAACCCGTTCGAAATTGGCCTCTGAAGCGTAAGGCATCGTCAAACCAAACGCAAACCACGGGTTGCCCCGGTTATACATCATCACCAAACCAATCACTGGCAGCGCAATAAACAGGAGATAAATCACCAAATGGCCCAAATGCGCCAGTCCCGTCATCATCGGTTTTGGCTTAGGTATAATCGGCGGGGTTGGGCATTTCAGCCTTAACAAAAGACGAACCACCATCAGTACGAGAATTGAGATGCCACAGGAAACATGAATCATGTTGATGAGGGGCCGATCGCTACGTGGGAAGAAACCACGAAACTCCATTGCGCAATACGCTACGATAACCAGCAAAAAGACCAGCCAGTGAATGCTGATTTGTAACCTTGAGTATTTATTTCCCATAACATTTCCTGCTTTAACATAATTTGCCGTTAACATAACGGGCTTTTCTTAAAATTTCATTAAATATTGTTCACCTGTTTTCAGTACGTTACGTTTCGCTGCAAGAATGTAGATTGCCCATCCCGCCATCCTGGTCTAAGCCTGGAAAGGATCAATTTTCATCCGAACGTTCCTGACAGGAGAAGACCATGAGTAAAGTTGGTATTAATGGTTTTGGTCGTATCGGTCGACTGGTGTTGCGTCGATTACTTGAAGTCAAAAGCAACATAGACGTTGTCGCTATTAATGATCTCACTTCCCCAAAAATTCTCGCCTACCTGCTGAAACATGATTCAAACTACGGACCGTTCCCCTGGAGCGTTGATTATACGGAAGATTCACTTATCGTTAATGGGAAAAGTATCGCGGTTTACGCCGAAAAAGAGGCTAAAAATATTCCGTGGAAAGCGAAAGGCGCAGAAATCATTGTCGAATGTACAGGCTTTTATACCTCCGCCGAGAAATCGCAGGCGCATCTTGATGCTGGCGCGAAGAAGGTGTTGATTTCCGCCCCTGCCGGTGAAATGAAAACCATCGTTTATAACGTCAATGACGACACTCTGGATGGCAACGACACCATTGTTTCCGTGGCGTCATGCACCACTAACTGCCTTGCGCCGATGGCCAAAGCCTTGCATGACAGTTTCGGGATAGAAGTCGGCACGATGACAACCATTCATGCCTATACCGGCACCCAGTCACTGGTGGATGGCCCACGTGGTAAAGATTTACGTGCTTCACGCGCAGCGGCAGAAAATATCATTCCCCACACTACGGGGGCGGCAAAAGCCATTGGTCTGGTGATCCCGGAACTGAGCGGCAAACTGAAAGGTCATGCGCAACGCGTGCCGGTGAAAACAGGTTCGGTCACTGAACTGGTGTCGATTCTCGGAAAGAAAGTGACTGCCGAAGAGGTGAACAACGCGCTTAAAAAGGCGACAAACAATAACGAGTCATTTGGTTATACTGATGAAGAAATAGTCTCTTCCGATATCATTGGCAGCCATTTCGGTTCGGTGTTTGATGCCACGCAAACGGAAATTACCGCCGTGGGCGATTTACAACTGGTGAAAACGGTCGCCTGGTACGATAACGAATATGGCTTCGTCACGCAGCTTATTCGCACCCTCGAAAAATTCGCTAAACTCTGACGCGCACAGGCGGAGGAAAAAACCTCCGCCTCTTTCACTCATTACGACTGTAAATAAACCACCTGGGTCTGCAGATATTCATGCAAGCCATGTTTACCATCTGCGCCGCCAATACCGGATTTACGCCATCCAGCGTGGAAGCCTTGCATAGCTTCGAAGTTTTCACGGTTGATGTAAGTTTCACCAAACTTCAGCCCTTTAATGGCTTTCATCGCGACGTTCAGATTTTGGGTATAGATTGATGAGGTCAGGCCGTAATCACTGTCATTAGCCATTGAGATAGCCTCTTCCAGCGTGTCAAATGCGACCACCGGCAGAACCGGGCCAAAGGTTTCCTCATGCATAATCGACATTTCCTGGCGAACATCCAGCAGCAATGTCGGCGGATAATAATATCCTTTCCCCTCTACCGCTTTGCCACCCAACGCCACTCTCGCCCCTTCTTCTACTGCGCGCGCCACTTTTTGCTCAACCCTTTCCAGCGCCGCGGCGTTAATCAACGGTCCCATCGCAATGTCGTTGCGTTCAGCGGGGTTACCAAATTGAACCGCCTGCATCGCTTCCCCCAGCCGATTGACGAACTGATCATAAATGCTTTTCTGTACATAAACACGTTCTGCACAGTTACACACTTGCCCACTATTAATGACGCGTGAATCAACGATGGCTTTGACTGCCAGTTCAAGATCGGCATCGTCCATTACGATAGCCGGTGCTTTACCCCCCAATTCCAGGCACACTTTGGTGATGTTTTTCGCCGCAGTCGCCATAATCTTTTCACCTGCAGAGACGCTGCCTGTCATACTGACCATTGCGACCTTTGGGTTACCCGCCAGTTCTTGCCCAACGGTTTCACCACGCCCGAGTACAAGGTTAAACACGCCGCGCGGAAGGCCTATTTCATCAACGATTTTGGCGAATGCAATCGCATTGTTTGGCGTAAATTCACTGGGTTTAATGACGATGGTATTACCGGTCAAAAGAGCGGGAGCCATTTTGCGGGCAATGAGGAAGAACGGAAAGTTCCACGGCAGAATGCCGGTAGTCACGCCAAGCGCACGTTTAAACAGAAGGATATTTTCTCCTGGACGATCGCTTTGAATAATCTCGCCCTCGTAACGCCGTGCCCACTCCGCCATATAATCGATATAGTCCGCAGTAAAAGCCACTTCGACTTCAGCCAACTGCTGGATCTTGCCCCCTTCTTCGACAATCAGCGCACTGATTTCACTGGCACGTTCCCGGATCCCGGCGGAGATTTTGCGCAACCAACTGGCGCGTTCAATAGCAGGCAACGCTTCCCATTCTGGTTGTGCACGTTCTGCTGCATCGATTGCCTTACGGGCATCCTCGGCCTGACCATCGGGAATGCGGGAAATGACAACCTCTGTAGCAGGGTTTACCACATCAATCCATGCGTCTCCACGCCAGGTAACAAACTGTCCATCGATATACATAGGATGTTGAACGGGTACTGACATGGGCGACTCCTGTGATTTGCATGTTTGTTTTTGGTAAATTTATTGTTAATTAACATCAATTATCAGAGAGACGGCATCGTGAAAGGACAATTCTGTGAAGGGCTTCATAAAAACAAGTGTAAAAGGAATTAAAGGCAGAAATAAAAGTCAGAAGTCATGCCCGTTTGCAAACAATTGGTTCACGAACGGGCAATTTTTAACGTAACGAGCGACTTTCCATCGCCTCGATGAGCACCGCATCGTGTTTCAGCGTTTGCCATGCCTGGATGACTTCTGCCGGAAAATCAACGTGAACGATAAAATCTCGCCCGCGGGGGCCGTAGCCATCGCTATCATCGCGTAAACGCGGCAGCTCGCCAGTGAGTAGCGATAGATAACGCTCAACCGGCCATAATCCTTGCAACGGATTAACAAAGATTACACTGTCTGCGTTATTTCCTAACTGAGGAACGAATCCGGGATAACTTAACCAGCGTGGTGCATCGGGATTATCCCCGGTTATACGGCGGAACGTCGCCATCGTGCGCCGCTGCATGGTGGGGTCCTGAACAACGATAGCCGTATGAACTCGTTCTACGGCCTGATTCAATAGCGCGATGCTAAAGCGTGCGTTTTCACCGCAGTTTGTTGACTGGTCTTCAATCCAGATTTTTTCATGCGGAATATGCCAGAACTGATGAGCGATATCCGCCAGGATGGTAGCTTCAGCTCTGCCAGTGGTGCGGATAGTGTTGTAGTGTGGATGCTGTGCGATGGCGCTATACAAAAAAGTTGTCGAGTGACCGATACCACCACTAATCAGTAAAGGAATTTGCTGATCGCGGGCAATCTTACATGCCGCATCGATAGTCGGCATAACCGCATTGCCTGCAAGGATCACGCAATCGGCCTGATACGGCACCTCACCGGAGAAATCATCCTGCGCCAGCCACTGTCCGATAACATTTATGGCATCTATGGTTGCCGGCGAAAGCGTCGGAAACGGGGTAATATTCATGGTTCCTCCTTATCGTTCCCTTAAGAATACTGCGTGAGATAATAGTGAGAAGCGGAGCACTCTGAAAGGAGGAAGTCGTATTTCCTTAACTGCCACTCCGCCAGCCTGACATATCTTTTAAGGAAATGCTGTAGATAAACATTATTCATCTTGCAGCAGAGAATTGTATTTTTCTGAACTCCTGAATCTTTTCCCTTATCGTTTTTAGAATTAATAAAAAACCCGGCGCTAAATGCTTACCGGGTTTTAGATTTATCAGGCAAATAGCAGTGTTAACCGCTAATCTGCTCCATCGCCTGCAAAATACGCTTATCCGAAATCGGATAAGGCGTGCCAAGTTGTTGAGCGAAGTAACTAACGCGCAGCTCTTCTATCATCCAGCGGACCTCTTTCACGTCTTCATCCTCACGACGTGCAGGCGGTAGTTTGTTGATCCATTGCTGCCACGCCTGCTGGACGTTTTCGACTTTCAGCATCTGAGCACGGTCGCGATGTGGATCAATCGCCAGTTTTTCCAGTCGTTTTTCAATCGCCTGCAAATAACGCAGCGTGTCGCCCAGCCGTTTGAAGCCGTTACCAGTGACAAAACCGCGATACACCAGCCCGCCCATCTGCGCTTTAATGTCAGAAAGCCCCAGCGCCATGGTCATATCCACCCGCCCTTTCAGACGTTTGTTGATATTGAACACCGCAGTGAGGATTTGCTCGACCTGCTTCGCAATATCCACCACCGTGTCGTTCAGTTCAGCGCGGACTTTTTCATGCAGCGCAGCAAAGCCTTCTTCCGTCCAGACCGGACCGCCGTTGGCGTCGATTAATTTATCCACACCGCATGAGATACAGTCATCGATCAGCTCCAGCACTTTGCCATACGGGTTAAAGTACAGCCCCAGCTTGGCTTTGTTTGGCAGCTTTTCGTGCAAGTACTTGATCGGCGATGGAATATTTAGCAGCAGTAAACGGCGAAGACCGCTCCACATTGCCTGCTTCTGTTCCAGCGGGTTATCAAACAGTTTGATCGCTACGCTGTCACGCTCATCCACCAGCGCCGGCCAAGCCTTCACTTTGTAGTTGCCGCGCTTCTGCTCGTAGCTTTCCGGCAGTTGACCAAAACTCCAGATATGTAAACCGCTCTGCTCGATACCGTCATCCGCCACGGCAGACAGCGTTTCCTGCACTTTGCCTTTCAGGGCGTCTTTCAGATCCTGTAATGAGCGCCCTTCTTTTAGCTTCTTGTTTTTGTCATCCACCACGCGGAAAGTGATTTTCAGGTGATCGGGCACCTGATCCCAGTGCCAGTCTTCGCGGTCAACGGTGACGCCAGTCATCCGCCGTAACTCTCGTTCAAGGCTGTCGAGCAACGGCAATTCCAGCGGTGTGACGCGGCCTAAAAACGCTTCGGCGAAGTTTGGCGCGGGCACAAAATTACGGCGTACCGGCTTCGGCAGCGATTTAATCAGGGCGATGATCAGCTCACGACGCAGACCGGGGATCTGCCACTCAAACCCACTCTCCTCAACCTGGTTAAGTAGCGGCAGCGGGATATGCACGGTCACACCGTCAGCATCCGCGCCGGGCTCAAACTGATAGCTCAAACGCAGTTTGAGATTGCCCTGATGCCAGAAGTTCGGGTAATCCAGTTTGCTGATTTTTTCCGCCCCTTCTTTGATCAACATGCTCTTTTCAAAGTTGAGCAAATCAGGCGTTTCGCGGCTGACTTTTTTCCACCAGCTGTCGAAATGGCGTGCGGAGATCACATCGTGGCTGATGCGCTGGTCGTAGAACTCAAACAACGTTTCGTCATCCACCAGAATATCGCGGCGACGAGTTTTGTGTTCCAGTTCTTCCACTTCGGCCCGTAGTTTCAGGTTTTCACGGAAGAATGCGTGACGCGTCTGCCAGTCACCTTCCACCAGCGCGTGGCGAATAAAGAGTTCACGACATAACGCCGGATCGATCTGGCTGTAGTTGACCTTGCGCGCGGCAACAATCGGCAAACCATAAACAGTGACTTTTTCCGTTGCCATCACCGCGCCCTGCGCCCGTTCCCAGTGCGGTTCGCTATAGGTGCGTTTAATCAAATGCTGAGCAACTGGCTCCACCCATTCCGGGTCGATCCGCGCAGCAATGCGTCCCCACAGGCGGCTGGTTTCTACCAGTTCCGCCACCATTACCCATTTCGGCGGTTTTTTGAATAAGCCGGAACCGGGGAAGATGGAGAAACGCGCGTTACGTGCGCCGGTATATTCTTGTTTATCGGCATCTTTCATGCCGATATGCGAAAGCAAACCGGTCAGCAACGCAATGTGAATTTCGCGATAATCCGCCGGTTCGCTGTTAACCGGAATGCCAAGTTCTTTCACCACCTGGCGCAACTGGGTGTAGATATCCTGCCATTCGCGCACGCGCAGATAGTTGAGATAATCAGTACGGCACAGGCGACGGAAGGCGTTTGAAGAAAGCGCCTTTTGCTGCTCGCCAAGATAATTCCACAGATTCACAAACGCGAGGAAGTCAGACTCTTTGTCGTGGAAGCGACGATGTTTTTCGTCCGATGCCTGCTGCTTGTCCATTGGCCGCTCACGCGGGTCCTGAATAGAGAGCGCGGAAGTGATAATCATCGCCTCACGCACGCAGCCATGTTTTTGCGCTTCCAGCACCATACGCGCCAGACGTGGGTCGACAGGCAACTGCGAGAGCTGGCGACCGAGCGGCGTCAGTTTATAGGCGCTGGCCTGTTCATCCGTGGTGATCGCGCCCAGTTCTTCGAGCAGACGCACGCCATCCTGGATATTGCGTTTATCCGGTGCTTCGACAAACGGGAATGCGGCGATATCGCCCAAGCCCAGTGCGGTCATCTGCAAAATAACCGAGGCCAGGTTAGTACGCAGAATTTCTGGGTCGGTAAACTCCGGGCGCGAGAGGAAATCGTCTTCGGAATAGAGACGAATACAGATCCCTTCTGACACACGACCGCAGCGGCCTTTACGCTGATTAGCTGAAGCCTGCGAAATTGGCTCAATCGGCAAACGCTGCACTTTGGTGCGATAGCTGTAGCGGCTGATACGCGCCGTACCTGGGTCGATAACGTATTTAATCCCCGGTACGGTCAGCGAGGTTTCCGCGACGTTAGTCGCCAGCACAATGCGCCGTCCGCTGTGCGACTGGAAGACGCGGTTCTGCTCGCTGTTCGAAAGCCGTGCATAAAGCGGAAGAATTTCCGTATGGCGTAAGTTCAGCTTGTTCAGCGCATCGGCGGTATCGCGAATTTCTCGCTCGCCGCTCATAAAAATCAGAATGTCGCCAGGGCTTTCCTGGCTCAGTTCATCTACGGCATCGAAAATCGCCTGCAACTGGTCGCGCTCGGTGTCATCAGCTTCTTCAACAATCGGGCGATAGCGCACTTCCACCGGATAGGTCCGACCGGAGACTTCGATAATCGGCGCATTATTAAAGTGGCGCGAAAAGCGTTCCGGGTCGATAGTCGCGGAAGTGATAATAATTTTTAGGTCAGGACGCCGCGGCAGCAACTCTTTCAAATAGCCGAGGAGAAAATCGATATTCAGGCTGCGTTCGTGCGCTTCGTCAATAATGATGGTGTCGTACTGCATCAGCAGGCGGTCTTGCTGGATCTCTGCCAGCAGGATACCGTCGGTCATCAGCTTGACCATCGTGTTATCACTGACGTGATCGCTGAAACGCACTTTGTAACCGATGCAACCGCCCGGCTCCGTTTTTAGCTCTTCCGCAATACGGTTCGCCACCGTTCGCGCCGCCAGCCGACGCGGCTGGGTATGGCCGATCAGCCCTTTAATCCCGCGACCCAGCTCCATACAGATTTTCGGTAGCTGAGTCGTTTTACCGGAACCCGTTTCCCCGGCGACGATCACCACCTGGTGGTCACGAATCGCTTCGAGAATGTCCTGTTTTTTCTGACTAACCGGCAAATTGTCCGGGTAAAACGCTACCACACTGTCTGCCGCCAGCGCACAGCGATACGGGAAATGTGCCCGGCGTTGCGCGAGAGTATAGGCGATACGATCTTTATCTGCTTCCGCATAGGTCGCCAGAGCGTGATAATGAGCATCCAACTGTTGTCTAAGGGCTAATGGCGTTTTGGCGCTGAAGAAAAACAGGCGGCGCTCATTTTCTTGCACCGCTTGCGCAGGCGTCTCGCACCAGTTTTGCAGAACCAAATGAGCATTGGTCCCTCCCAGCCCAAACGAACTAACGGTGGCATGGATCCTTTTCGTTTGTGGGACAGAAGTCACTACATCACTGAGATAAAATGGCGAGGCTGGCTGCAACAGTTTTTTATGTTTATTTACTAGGTTGATCTGCGGGGGAACTAAACCAGTATATAGCGTCAGTGCGGTTTTCATTAAGCTGACGATACCGGAAGCGACTCCCAGGTGACCCAAGTTGGCTTTTACCGCACCCAATTGAATGCTGTGCGGCGCACATGCCGGTGCGAAAACCCGGTGCAGAGCTTCAAGCTCAATCTCATCACCCAACGGGGTACCGGTACCGTGCGTTTCGATCAGTGCGATATCAGTCGGTACGACTTCTGCGGCGGCAAGCGCCGTATTGATCGCTTCTACCTGTCCTTCTACGCTGGGGGCGACAAACCCCAGCCGACGCCCGCCGTCGTTATTTACCGCACCTCCTTTAATCACCGCATACACTCTGTCTTGGTCGCGTAGTGCATCCTCAAGACGTTTTAGCACCACAACTCCCGCACCGCTGCTGTATACCGTGCCGGTCGCCTCAGCGCTAAACGGGGCGCAGTGTCCGTCTTGCGATACCAGCTTATCACCTTGCGGACTGTAGCCGTGCGCCTGTAAAAAACCCAAGGTGACCCCACCTGCCAACGCAACATCGGCTTGAAAAGTCAATAACCCCTCGCATGCTAAATATGCTGCCACCAACGAACTGGAACAGGCGGTCTGTACACTCACAGCGGGTCCGGTAAACCCCAACTTGTAGGCAACCTGAGCACACAAGTAATCCTTTTCGTTACCAATCTGCGCCTGAAGATAATGGTGATCGCCGCTCATCTTCAGGTATGGATAGACGCGATCGATAAAATAGTTATTGGCGTAGGTCGCCCCATAGACGCCGACTCGCTTAAGTTGCGTGGGAATATAGCCCGCATGCTCAAGAGCGTTGTAGCAGCATTCAAGAAATATTCGTTGTTGCGGATCCATCAACAGGGCTTCGCCAGGCGGAATATTGAAAAATGCAGCATCGAAGTCATAGGGAGCGGTGATTATATTGCGCAGCCTAATCCAAGGGTTCCCATTATCGTCTTCTGTGCATGTCGGTTGAGTGAACTCCTCACCCGCCAGCAACTTATCCCACCACTCGGGCACCGATTCCGCACCGGAAAAACGCCCGCTCATGCCAATAATGGCAATATCCAGTGAGCCACAGGTAAAATCATCCTTTGCCATTGTTGTATTCCTTAAGGGTTGGCATCGTGTTTATAGTGTCCACAAAGTCGGCGCGCCCGTCAGCGTGGCGCTGTGTTGGCACAGCCAGGCATCCAGATCAGTGAGGCTGTTCTTGTAGCGCGCCAGCAGGAGTTGCACATCATTCAGCGCAATGCGCGTGGGATCGAAACGGCAGTGGAAGGAGAGACCATCAGCTGCCGAGCGCGCAATATTAAACTCCAGCACGCAGCCGAGCGCGTTTTCAGGCGCGGTATAGATATCACTATTAAAGTGATCAATATGAAAATAGCGGAGTGAAGGTTGCGCCTGCACACCGATGTAATTCATTCGGATCCCTTGCGCAAGAGAGTCTTCCGGTGCATGCCGCATTTGCAGCAGACCGTAATCTCCCCCACCATGCGTGCGTTTTGCCAAATCGGAAGCGATCGCAGATAACAGTGTCGCCATATCGCCATGCAGAGGGATCGCCCAAGGATAAAATAGAGTAAACCACCCGACCGTATCCGCAACGTCAGGCTCATCGGGCCAGCAGCCGCGTCCCATGCCTTCCATCTCGATGCGACACCAAGGCTCTTCGCTGTAGTAACGCAGCACCAGCGCCAATGCCGTTAGCACATAGGTTTCGGCGCTGTACGCGGTATTACCACTGGATTCAAACAACCTCCTGACGCAAGGATGGCGAAAGTCTTCACGCCAAGCGCGCGTACGAGGTAATGAGTCATCTGGCAATGACACGGGTGGGAAATGCAGCGGTAGCGTTTGACATACTGTGCGCCAGCTTTCGTGTGTGGCGGAATCTACCGTTTTGCTCGCCAGATAGTCATTCCAGCGATGCAGTCCGCTGTTGCTGGTGCCATTGACAGTGCTGACGGCGTCCAGCGTGCTGAGGATTAAATACCAAGAGTGCATATCGACGCACAAGTGATGGGCACAGAGTACCAGCGTGCTAGACGCAGGCTGCGGGGCGTGTAACAGAGCTGCCGTAAAGACTCGACCATTTGTCACGTCAAGCATGCTATTGCACTGAGCGATCACCTCTGCCAACGTCCACTGCGCCGTCGAATATTCCGTGAGCACCTCGTTGGGATAACACACATTAGGGTCGCATACTAGCAACCGCCCCTCAGCGTCCAGCGCACTGTGCAAAGCTGGCTGCTGCTGGATTAATGTATGCAGCCTGTTGTGTAACTGCTCGAGCGGGCAGCCCGGCAACACTTTCAGCACAATGACATGGTTATAAACATTGGGCACTGGCAACGCCAACTGCGTAAACCAACGCAATGCGGGTAGATCGATACGGGTGTTATGAGCATACTGCGCGAGCTGTGACACCGTTGTATGACTAGCGAGAAACTCACAGATGGCGTTCACTGTTCCACACTCCATCACCTGCACCGCTGACATCGTCCAGCCGTGGTGCCTGAGCTGCGCTGCAATCTGGATACTCTTGATGGAGTCCAACCCCAAGACATAAAGATTTTCGTTATCATCAAACTCAGTTTGCTCCAGCGCCCCTTCCACACATACCCGAACTGAATGCCTTATCGCCGCATCTCCCAGCCGCTCGCTACCCGATGCAGGCGCGGTGTTTCGGACCGTTGCGACCATCTGACGCACGTCCACCTTGCCATTGTGCGACAGCGGCAGTTGGGCGATAGCACAGCACTGCTTGGGTTGCATGTAGGTGGGTAATTGCTGACGCAGATGTTGCATTACGGTAGCTACATCAACAGATGACGGTGTCACGCAGGCTAGCAACCCGCTGTGCTGCCCCTGCACATCATCAATCACCGCCACCGCCGCACTTTCTACCTGAGGTGCGCTCAACAACGCTTGTTCGATTTCGCACAGCTCAATACGATAGCCATTAATTTTGACCTGATCGTCTTTACGTCCCTGATAAACCAGCGTATTAGGAGCGATGGCGTAGCCAATATCACCGCTGCGATAGCCAATCATCACCCCATTGGTATCTTTAAGGTAGGCGGCGGCCGTTTGTTGCGGCGCATCGATATAGCCCTGCGTCACTGACGCGCCATAAATCACCAATTCACCAGTTTCGCCTTCCGGTACCGGACAGCCCCAAGGGGAGCAAATTGCTACCTGGCAACCGTCGATCGCCATACCGATGGGCAATGAAGGCAGCGTTTCTTGCCCGGTGTAGCGATAGATCATGCAACCAACGGTGGCCTCTGTCGGCCCATATTCGTTATAGATCACGGCCTGAGGAAAGAGAGCAGCCGCCTTACGCGCCAGATCCCGCTTGAAATCCTCCCCGCCAACCACCAAGGTACGAATCTGCTCACTGCTTATGCCAGCCGCACACAACAACCGCAGGTGTGCAGGCGTCAGTTTGATCACTGTGTTGGGCTGATCAACCACGGCCATGCGCAGCAATGTTTCGCTCTCGGCGTGCCGACAAACGCTGATGCTAGCGCCCACACATAAGGGGGCGAACAGCGTAGTGATGGTCAAATCGAAGGACAGCGAAGAGTAGAGCGCAGCCCGGTCCTGCGCTGTAAAGTAACGTTCGGCGGCGAAATGGAGATAGTTAGCCAGATTGCCATGAGAGACTTGCACGCCCTTAGGCTCGCCGGTCGATCCGGAGGTAAACAGCACATATGCCAGATCCTGCGGTTCAATAGCTGGCCAAGGTTCTCTAGCAAGCGCCGAAGTGGCTAAGGCCTGGAGCAAGCTGGACGCGGGAAACGCCAGCGCCTGCGTCAATTCATGCATCGCCGGATCGTAAAGGATATGCGCTACCTGCGCTTTACGACACATGGCGTAAAGGCGGGTCGTTGGCAACGCGGGATTTAGCGGCAGAAATGCCGCGCCGCAGCGCAAAATACCATAAATAACCATCACCGTTTGAGCGCTATGCTCAGCGATAATCCCAACCACTTGACCGCGTCCGATCCCCTGTTGGCGCAGATAACGCGCAACCCGCTCAACAGCGTCATCCAACTGCCGATAAGTCAAAGACTGTTCATTATCAATTAGTGCTGTGCGATCACCATGCTCCACAACTTGCGCTGCAAATCGGGAAGTAAATGAGGGTTTGAGTGAGCCACATGCCAATGCGACGTGCGGCGCAGGATAGACTTCGAGATCGCCTAGACGAGCGTCAGGTTGCCGATCCAATGCAGTGACTAAATCCAACAGCCCATTTTTCATCGCTGTCAGTTGGTGCGGAGTGAAAGCGCTACGCAGCGCCTCCAGACTCAACCTAAGGCTTTCTTTATGATTATTAACAGTTTGCAAAACAATCTGTAGCTTATAGGACTGCTCGCCGCTGTAGTAACTCTCCACGCGTTGCGCGGCACCTGCAATGTGGCGTTCATAGGTAAAGTTATAATAATTAACGCAATAATCGAACGCCCGCAACTTCCCTCCCCCCTGTTCCGCCAAATCCTGGTTGAATAAGGTAATGGGATATTTGCTGTGTTTAAAACCGCGTTTCAGTTCGCGCTGGAAAAAGGCCACCCGTTCACAGAATCGTTCCGTGCGCACCAGTCGATAGGCCAGCGGCAATTGATTAGTAAACATGCCAAAGCAACGCCGCGCCTCGCGAGTATGCCGATTGGCTAACGGCACGCCTATTACGCCTTTTTCCTCCCCCCATACTCTGGCGCGATAGAGAGCGAAGAGTGCAATAAACAGCGTATTAAGCGTACAGCCATAACGATTACACAACCTGTAGAGACGGTTAATCATGGCTGGCTCAAGCCAAGTGGAACAACTGATGCCCTCAGTAGTAACGATGGGGGAACTGTCTGGAAAGCAGTCGCGGTATTCGTCGATATAGTCACGCCACCAGCCACGATCAACGGCAAAGCGCGTTGACGCCTGATAAGATTGCTGCTGCGCCAGAAATGCGCTATAGGCTGGTGACGCATCATCTGGTACGTCCTGCTGTTCGTATGCTCGCTTGACATGGTTTGACAACAACGCCATTGACCAACCATCAGCAATGCCGTGATGGGCTTTAAATAAATAACCGCTGTATTGTTCACCGCACGTAAAGGTGACAAACTCGAACAAATCGTGCGCCAGCAGGGTAAAGGGCTGCCGGAACCACTCATCAACAAATGTTTCGATCGCCGCTGGGCGTAGGTTCTCCTTGTCATAATCTGGGGAAAAAGTCAAATGGCGGATATCGCGCCAGTGATAAGGCTGCACTTGGCTGACCACTTCACTCTCCTCTCCCATCACAAACCACATACGCAACGCATCAAATTGCCGAATGGCGGACTGGATGGCCGCGTGTAGTCGGGGCAGATCGACAATTCCCTCAATGGTGACCACACCACCAATGATGTTTACGGCACTGTAAGGATACAGTTGATCAATGATGTGGCACTGTTCCTGTGGCCACGACAACGGATTGCCCGACATCATGGTGCCACCTCCATATCCAAGTGTTGGGAGCGCACCGCCTCCTGATTCCATCGCAGCAGACGAGGTGAAAGACGCAGCAGACGCCACGCCAACAACGCAGCCACAAAAGTGCCGCTCATCGCCCCAAAATAGACGCCGGTAATACGCATCTCTAACACAATCGCCAGCAGGTATACGACAGGGACAGATATAAACACGTGACGCATCAGCGTCAACAACACCGAATACCAAGGCTTACCAATGGCCTGATAATATTCACTTGCTAACAGGCTGATAGCGACAAAGGGTAGTGCCAGTGCCATGATACGGGTTTGCAGTACCGCATAGTCACTCACGGCAACAACACGAGTAAACAGGGGATACATCCAGGGTGCCAGTACAATATGCATAACGGCTAACACCAGCACAATAGAGAAGGCCAGCGCGACGGCGGCCCAATAGGCATTCAGCGTGCGGGTGACATTTCCGTGTCCCCAGTTTTGCCCCACCACAGTCAGCAACGCGGTCGCGATAGCCAGCATCGGCGTGATGATGAAATAGTCGATGCGACCAGTGAGCGTAAACGCTGCCATCGCGTTTACGTCCAGCCTGACGATAAAAAAATTATAAATCACTATGCCGACCGCAATGATCAGTTGCATCAGCATCTGCGCCATGCCGACGGAGAGAAACTCTCGGTAGATTTTCCAGGAGAATGGGCGTAACGCGATGCGTATACTCAACCCGATATGTAATCCCATCAATGTGTAGATGAAATAGGCGACCATACTCAGTTGCGCCAGAAACGACGCCAATGCCACCCCTTTCACACCAAAATCGAATACAAAGATCATGATTGGATCGAGCATAATATTTACCAACGCCCCCAACAATGAGGCCTTCATGATGACCATGATCTTACCCGCGCCTTGAAACAGCCCCATCATGACGCCAATCAACATGATGCTGAACACGGTCAGCAGCGAATAATAATAGAACTCCGTTGCGTAGCCGATGATGCTCTTCGTGGCCCCCAGTGAGCGCAATAGCGGCTGGGCATAAACATAGCCAAGTACGGTGATCACGATCGCAAAGAATAGCGCGATGATGATACCGACCGACAAAATCCGCTGTGCACGATCCAACCGCTGCATGCCGATGGCGCGGGACAGCAAAGATCCCATACCGATTTGAATGCCGTTGGCGATGGCAAATAACCCCATTCCAACGGGGAAAACCAGCCCCACACCGGCAATGATGCCGCTGTTGGTGACATCAATGTGGCTCAGCCAAAAAATATCGGCGATGGCATAGGTCACCTGCGTTAACATACCGACAAACATCGGCAACGCCATGCGCAGGAGTAATTTATACAGCGAGCCGTCAAACATACCCGCCACCGTGAACAGCTCATCGTTCGGCGTGCCGTTGTCTGGCTCAAGCTTATTCACCGTCATACCTGCTCCTTATTCATTAAATGCGCCGCACCTTTATTGGCGCTGTCACCGATATCCGCCTCTAGTACCCTTCCGGTACCGTGAATCCGCCACTGATGCTTTCGCAGAACTCAGCAAAGTTAATCGTCACATCATCGTGAAAATGCCCGGAAATGATCTGTATGCCGCACGGAAGCTCATCCATCGTTTTCGCCAATGGGTAAACGGTGGCAGGCAAACCAAAAACCGTTGCTAACATGTTCCAGAACAAATGTTCGTTGTAATCTTGCGGTTCGCCATTGACGATAAGCTTGCGCTTACGCACCGGCTGCTGCATGTGCGCAAACGCCAGCACCGGGCTGACAGGTGTCAACAACACGTCATAACGCGCGAAAAGGGTTTCTATCACCCGGCTGTATTCGTGGCGGAGTTTGTCTGTATTCCGCTGTTCGCCACTGTCTTTCAGCATGCCCTGGTAATAGCTCGTTATCCCCTCAGGCACATCCGCCAGCTTGCCCACAAGCCTGAAGCCCAGCGCAGCCAGCCCGGCTGTAAGACGCTGGCGTCCATTGAGCGCCGTACTTACCAGCCGACCACTGAGTTTGACTGCTATATCAAACAGTGCGTCGGGATCGATATCGGCGGGCATAGCATCATCAACCTCCACGCCAGGCTGTGCGCGTAACTTGTCGATAAACGATTGAAAACGCTGTGCGATCTGTTGATCTATCTCATGGTGGGGCGCACTAAACCACGTGCACACGCGGTAGTTTGCTTTGGCCTGATAACGGCTAAAATCGGGAATACGCGGCGGTTCCACCCAGAATGTGCTCAATGCGCGCATCATCAGACGCAGATCCGCCGCGCTGCGCGCCATGGGGCCCGCCGTCGAGAGATCCGGCTCATCAGTCGCTTGCGGACCACCACCGGGCACATGTCCTCTGACCGACATCAACCCCAAGCTACAACGATGGGCATAGACACCTGTGTAGTGTGCGGGAATGCGCAGTGAGCCAAACAAATCGCTGCCAAATTCCACGGGGGTGAAATCCGCCGCCACCGCCACCGCCGCTCCTCCGGACGATCCGCCGGGTGAACGTTGCCTATCCCACAGGTTATGGGTGGTGCCATACAGATCGTTATAGGTTTGCCAATCGGCAGTCATCATCGGCACATTGGTTTTTCCCATCAGGATCGCCCCGGCAGCGCGTAAGCGTGCGATGGAAGGAGCATCCTGCGTCGCCCGGTTATCTTTCAGATAATGGGCACCGGACGTGGTTAACCACCCTTGCACGTCAAACGACTCCTTAACAGTACAAGGTAATCCGTGCAACACGCCCCTTGCGCGCCCCTCCAGTCGCTCACGATCGGCGCGCGCGGCGGCCTCCAACGCCAACGCATAGTGCTGCTGCACCACCGCATTCAACGGCTTGTTAAACTGCGCCATACGTGAAAAATAGTGATTCACCAACGCCACTGAGGTGGTTTCTCCGGACGCCAACTGTGCCAACAGTGTCCCTGCGCTACGATAGCTCTGCTCACTCATCGCCCTTTTCTCCCTGTTGGGCACGTTTACGCCGCAACGCCAGATTCTCGCGCGCAGCGCTGACCTGCGAAACCTCAGCCTGCGCTAATACGATATCGTGGGCGGCGGGTAGATTGTGCAGTTGCTCATCAAGGTAACGCGCCACATCCGCGATGGTTGGCAGACGGAACAGATCGACAATGGGAATCTCCTGCCCGATAATCGCCTCAAGTGCCTGCTGAATACGCACCAATTCTATAGAACTGCCCCCCAGCGAGAAGAAATCGTCTTCGGCCGACACGTGGCTCACGCCGAGTACCTCCTGCCAGAGCGCCACCAGCCGCTGTTGTAACGCACTGTCCACCTGGATTGGACCCACGCCGTCACGCTGGTGGGCAATTTGTTCGCCCTGCAGCTGTAATTTTTGCCGATCTAGCTTGCCGTTAGCGGTTAACGGAAAATCGGTCGCTAACATCAGATCACTCGGCACCATATAGTCAGGCAGTTGCTGACGCAGGCCGCGCAGCATGGCATCTTTGTAGCTCTGCATGTCCAGCGGCGCAGCGGTTTCCTTCGGTTTCTCATAGGTGGAGAAATCGCGCAGCAATGCTGCAGCACTTGCCGCCTCTTGCCCTATCGCGCCCCCCACGGTGCAATGGACATAGCGATGATGTGGCGACAATTGAAAATGCGATGCCACAGCGGAAAAGTCTGCCATCCCAAGTTGGCACAGCCCCAATCCGTAGCGCGGCGCATCTTCTTCCAGTAAATGGCAGAGAGTACCTGCTTCCATCACCGAGAAGTGCCAAGCTGCCTCTTGCCCATAGAATGGCGAGATCACCGCCATATCAGCCACCATAAACAGCGTGAATGCCGCCCGATCGGCAATAGACTGATTAGGTCCGGCATGAAAACCACTGTTCAGCTCGACTTCTGGTGCTACCGGCATAAGACAGCTCTGTCGCGGGTCGAAGTAGTAAATACCGGATACTCCCTCTTCGATCTTGTCTGGATGCAGGTACACGTAGGTTTGCACCGGGTATAGCCCCCCGGCGGACGCATAGGCATACTTGGCAAAAGGTAGACCGGGTAGACGCATCTGCCCCAAGCCCGACAGCAATTGCCCCAACTGTGCCAGCGTGGTTTTTTGCGCGCTGAAATGACGATAGCTGCGGCGTTTGATGTAACGTGTGCTATCCGCCGGTGCCGTCAGTGCAATGCCCAGACCATCCAGCGCGCGAATATGTGGCTCCTTGAGTTTGAACGCTAGACGCTGTGCCGGATTCACAATAATACCCTGCGCCAGTGCCGCCGCCTCCGCTTCCTTAGCTTGCAATGCCTGCGCCTGGTGGCGATCGTGCAGTTTGGCAAAAGCGACCAGCCGACGATGTTGAGAATTACCCACTGCCACCACCACTGACTGCTCCACATCGGGATGTCGCGCAATGCAGCGCTCGATTTCCCCCAGTTCGATACGGTAACCATTCACCTTCACTTGGGTATCGTTGCGCCCCAAAAAGGCGACTTGCCCGTCAGCAAAGTAGCGCCCGCGATCCCCAGTGCGGTAAATTCGCTCACCACTCGCTTCGCGCCAGACAAAGCTCGCCGCCGTTTTCTCTGCGTCGTTCAGGTAGCCTTGTGCCAGCCCCATCCCGCCAATGCAAATCTCTCCTTCCACCCCGACCGGACATTCCTCCAGTTGCGCATTTAGCACGTATACTGGCTGGTTGCGCAGGCCCCGACCGTAGGGAATACTGGTCCACGTCGATTCCACCTCACCTATCGGGTAGTAGACCGACCAGATGGCGCACTCGGTCGCTCCACCCAGACTGATGATGTCCATCGTTTCATTGAGCCGCTCGCGCATCTGCTCCGGTAACGTTAGCGGGATCCAGTCGCCGCTCAACAGTGCCAGACGCAACGTCGGATAACTCATCCGATCGCCGCTGTGGTATTCGCACAGCATCTGCATCAGTGCGGGCACTGCATTCCAGACGCTTACATGACCGTGTGCCATAACTGTCTGCCAATGACGCGGATCTTTTTCCCGTCCTGCTTCCGGCAGTACCAGCGCTGCACCCACCATAAAAGGCGCAAAGGCATCGTAAACCGACAGGTCAAAGCTCAATGATGACAGCCCGAACACCCTATCCTGCGCATTGAGGCCAAAGCGTTCGTTGATGTCTTCCAGCGTGTTCATGGCCGCACGGTGGTCGATCATCACTCCTTTCGGGGTACCGGTGGAGCCGGAAGTGAAAATGATATAGGCCAGATCCGTGACATCCCCAGCCACTTCAGGCAACGGCGCAGCAGGCGTGTCCAGCATTCCGTCGTCGATGATCAGCACGGGCAGCGACGGCTCCAATTGCGTGAGACCCGGCTGCGTTACTTGTACCCGCACCTCGCCCACCGTCAGCAAAAGCTGGCGACGCTGTGGCGGTAGCACCGGATCCACTGGCAGATAGACCGCACCCAGTCGTAAAATGCCGTGTACGGCGGCAATCTGCTGCCAGCCTTTTTCCATCACCACCGCCACGCGGTCGCCATGCTGCACGCCCAGCGCTAACAGGGCGCGGGCCACATGATCCGCCGCCGTCGACAGTTGGCGATAGGTCAATTCACGGATAGGACTGATCAGCGCAGTTTCCTGTGGCGTCAGTGCTGCCTGACGCAGTAACCCATGGTGCAACAAGGCCGTAGGTGCAGGAGCCTGCGTGACCGGTGCACTAACGGTGGGCAGCGCCAGAGAACTATTTACCCCCCACCAACTTTGCGGCATGGCAACCAGCGCCTGCAGCGCATGACAATAAGCACCAAACATCTGATCCAGCAGCGTGGTATCAAACAGTTGCTCGACCGCGTCCCAGTTGAAATGCAACTCCCCAGCCAACTCGATCACCTGGTGATCGAGCCACACCTGCGGTGTTTGGGTAATATTGGCGTCCGGACACAGAGTAAAACGGGTTGTGTCCCGAGGGTCTTGCGCAGTCGTCTCCCCGTCGATATCCAACATACTAGTGAATACCACCGGCATCGGCGCATGGAAACGACCGCTATGGATCAGCGCCTCGCTGGCGCGGATCCCACTGAAACGACGATGTTCGAGATCTTCCCACAGTTGCACCTGAATACGCTGAGCGTTGTGGGCATAAGAGTGCTGGCTGTCGTAACAAACATTCAGCAAGCTGACAGCGGTAAAATCACCAATAACTGCCTCTGCGTTGGGGTAACCCTGCGGGCGGTTGAACAACGTCAGATTGAGCGTAAACGTCGGGCTAAGGCTCCAACGTGCCAGCACTTGGCTAAAGACTGTCAACAACAATGCCGTCTTGGTGATACGTGTGCGTTGGGCCAGCGCGCTCAGCACTCCCCAGTTGTGGGCTGACAGCCGATGACGGCGACGTACGAACCTGATCGCAGACAGTTGCGCCAAATCGCCCTGTACGGGCAGCGTTGGTGGGCCATACAGCTGCGGCAGCGCCCGTTGCCAATAGGCCTGATCGCGTGCATAGGCTTCACTCGCCTGCTCTACCAACAGCGCCTGCACGTAGTCACGAAAAGAGAACGGTAGCAACGGCAGTGACACATGGGGCTCACGGTACAGCATCATCAACTCCTGCTGTAGCGTGCGCATACTCAGAGCATCGGCAATCAGCAGATCGAGACTGAAATGCAAGCGGCCATGTTGCGCCGTGCAAGCCGAATAACTGAAATCAAACAGCGGCCAACGATCTGCGGGATGCACATGATGCGACAGCCGATCGCGGATCGCCATCAAGGCATCGTTTCGTGCGTTAGGGGACAAAGCACTCAGATCGCGCTGCTCTAACTGATACGCCGGCACTTGCGCCAGAATCTGCTGAGTACCGTCGGGGAGTACCCGCGCACGTAGCATTTCATGGCGAGCGATCAGCGCATTCACCGCATGGGTAAAACGCGTAACATTAAAGTGTTCTACGTCAAATTCATGGTAGATGTGGGTCGCGATCGAGGTAGCACCCGTCTGTCGTCCAAGCCAGTAGGCGCGCTGAACATCCGTCAATGGGAACGGTTGATGACGATGCTCAGGGTCGTGCACTATCACCCAGTCATCCTGAGACGCGGCAGCGTCCGTGATAGATTGCTGTGCAATACGCGCACTCAGTGCCCGTAGTGTGGAGTAGTGGAAAATGTCCTTCAGGGTCAAGGCGCAGTGAAAAGTGCGGTTGATCTCTGCTACCAACGTTACCGCCAACAGCGAATGTCCCCCCAAGCGAAAGAAATCGCACTCAGGATCGACGTTTTTTATCGGCAAATAGCGCATCCACAGCGCCAGCAACATCTGTTCCGTGTCGCTCAGCGCTTGCGTCTGCGGCGACACAAGGGAGCTATCGGCAACGAAATTTTCCGCTAACCGCTTACGATCGATTTTACCGTTGTCAGTGTTCGGGAAGTCGGCCACCCTCTGCCACAGCGTTGGCACCATATAGTCTGGCAGTTGCTGCCGAAGCTCGTTTTTCAGTTGCTCGAATAGCGAGGGAGGCTCACTGGTGATGATGAATGCTGCCAGTGCTTTGTGTAACGGTGCTCTTTCAATACAGGCCACCACCGCGGCGTCCACATGCGGATGCCGTGCCAACGTCCGTTCAATTTCGCCTAACTCAATACGATAACCGCGCAGTTTGATCTGGCTATCTTTGCGCCCAACAAAAAACAACTGCCCCTGCGCATCACTCCTGACCAGATCGCCAGTGCGGAACATCCTGCCACCGGGGACCCCTGGTTCTGACAAGAAGAACTGTGCGTTCAACTCAGGCTGCCCATCATACCCTTGCGCCACACCATCCCCGGCGATGTAAAGCTCGCCGTCAACGCCTTGCGGCACTGGATGGCCCTCATTGTCCAGAATGTATATACGGGTATTGGCAATGGGAGCGCCGAGGGTGATGTTTTCCGCTTGGGTTATCTGCGATTTCAGCGACCAAATGGTTGTTTCGGTGGGACCGTAGAGGTTCCACAATGAACCACAACAGCGCAACAGTTCTTCCGCCACTTTCGTTGGCAGCGCTTCACCGCCTGCCAGCACACATAGTTCCGGGTCGCCACGCCAACCCGCCATCAACAGCCCGTGCCAGAACGAGGGCGTCGCCTGCATCAGCGTTGGTCGATAGTCGGCAATCAGCGGAATCATACGGAAGCTGTCTGCGGCGCGTTCCGCCTCTGTCAGATAGAGACTCGCACCGGAGATCAGCGGCAACAGATACTCCAAGAATGAGATATCAAATGTTGGCGTCGTCACCGAGAGCAGCCGGTCTTGCGAGCCAACCGCAAAGGTACGCTGCATATCCAACAACAAGTTCAGCAACCCGCGGTGAACAACGCACACGCCTTTAGGTTCACCGGTACTGCCGGAGGTAAACAACAGGTAGGCCTGCATATCCGGCAACAGCGCGCAAGGTGTAGAATACCGGATCGCATTCGACATGTCCTGCATCAATTCCGGCAACGACAGTTGTACAATTTCACCCCACTCTCCCGGCTGACGGACCACCAGACAGACCAAACGCGCGCGTTGCATAAGGCGTTGCAAACGCGCGGCAGGCTGATGAATATCGAACGGCACGTAGCACGCCCCCACAAACCACGTCGCCAACATGGTTGCAATCACATCCCTGTGACGTGGCAACAGCACGCCAATACGATCGCCCGGTTGTATGCCATGCGCTCGAAAACGCATCGCGATGAACTGCACACGCGCCCAGAGCTCAGCGTAGGTCAGTGTGCCGTCATGCTGCTGTATTGCCAGTTGCTTTGGGTGCTGCACACAGCGCTGTTCAATGATACGCAGCACATCCTGCGGCCCGAGCCACGGGACGTTAGTGGCGTTGAGCGGATCACGCCGCGGCGTTGCGGTCTCCGGTGCATGCAGAGGGATCGCCCCTATCGGGGTCTCCAGTGATGATGTCAACGATAAGCAGTGCTGACGCAGCGCCTCGGCAATCTGCTTCACCACATCAGCATCGTATAACCCCAAATCGTACTCAAAGGAGACGTCGAACGTGGCGTCGTTTTGGAACACCTCGACTGTCATGTCGTATTTGACGGTCTGATTGTGATACGTCACCTGCTCCCAATACGCACCAGCCAAGGTAAAAGCGCGTGGGGTCACGTGGTTATGGTAGATATAGAGGATCTGGAACAACGGTGAATGGGAAAGGCTGCGAGGGAGATCCAGCATATTCACCAAGTTTTCAAACGGCAGTTGCTGGCGCCCCTGCGTCTCTTTCACGCTGGCCTTCACACGCTGGAGCGCCTCGCGCCCTACCTCAACCCCATTAAAATCGGTGTAGATAACCGCAGTGCTGGCATAATAACCAATGCTACTCTGCAATTCCGGGCGAATGCGCCCCGATACTGGCATGCCTATCACCAATCGCTGTTGCTGAGCGTAACGCATCAGCACCAGTTGGAAGGCAGTCAGCATCAGCACGAACGGCGTTGTTTCCTGCGTGCGGGCTACGTGTTTCAACGCGAGGCTTAATGTTTCATCCAGGGTGATGCTGAACCGGGAACCATGTGTAGAGGGTTGTGCCGGGCGCGGGTGCAGCGATGGAAATGTCGACAGCAGAGGCGCGTCTTGCAAACGCGCACGCCAGTAGGCAAGTTCGTTCGCCAGCAAGGTATCCTGGAACCATTCGCGCTGCCAGAAGGCATAATCGGCATATTGCAGCGGCGGCGGAGGCAGCGACGTTTCATTACCAGCATGCAATCGAGCATACTGCTGCTGTAACTCATCGAACAATAGCCGTAACGAGATACCGTCGATGATGATATGGTGCGCGCAAAACACCAAATGACAACCTTGATCGGGTTGAATAATCTGAGTTACCCCCCACAGAGGACCGCGTGCCAGATCGAACCGGGTGTTTATCACCTGCTGAATTACCGCATCTAGCGCTGAAGTTGGGGCCTGCGCTGCCAGCGTGACCGTATCGAGAACTAACGAAGACGCATCATCTATCACCTGGCAAGGCCGATCGTTACGTACTATGATACGGGTACGCAAGATGGCGTGGCGTGCTTGCACATGGCGCAATGCCTCCGTGAGCATCGGCATATCCACCACGCCATGCAAACGATACACCACATAAAGGTTGTAGTTAGTGGCGGTACTGTCGTATTTTTGCAAAAACCACAACCGCTCCTGATTAAACGACAGCGGGATTGCCTGCGCCGGATCCGCTTTGATGATGGGAATGCGGCTGGGCGACACGCCTGATTGCGCCAACTGTCGTAATAGCTTTTCCTTTTTTTCCGCCGGTAACATTCGCGCCAATGCGGCATGATGTATCGTCATGACCGTCCTTTCCTTTTCGCTGTGTTAAATACTTTTGCCAACGTCACTCATTAATCATGTCGTTAACTAGCACGGCAAGTGCGGACCCTCCATCATCCTGCTGCTCCTGCTCGACCAACTGCGCTAACGCGCGCACGCTGGCATCCTCCATCACGTCGAAAAAGGAAAGAGTGACGGCGAACCGTTCCTGTACCTGCGCCAGCAACATGCCCAGCATCAATGAATGTCCGCCAGCTTCGAAGAAGTTGTCGTCAATGCCCAAGCCGTCAATTCCCAGCAATGCTTCACAAATCGCCACTAAGCCGCGCTGCGTTTTGCTCTCTGGAGCCGCGTAAGGCACCGAAAACGCCGGACGCGGCTGACGGCGCACCGACGGTTCGCTAGGGATGACACTTCCCGCGTCCGCCACCGGCGTTACGGCGCTCCTCTGTTCTTCTGGACTGTCGACCCAGTAACGGATTTTGTCAAAGGCGTAGGTCGGTAGAGAGACACGGCGCGGTTGCTCACCTGCAAACGCAGACAAATCGATGTTATGCCCTCGCACCCAAAGCGCTGCCACGGTATCTAAGATATGTTTGTGCTCATCGCTGCTGCGGGCACCTGCTGGCAGCGAGCTGAACGCGAGACGATCACCTAATGCATGACCGTTGGTCAGCTGGGTCAGGGTGGCACCTGGCCCGATTTCCAGAAAATCGACATCAAATGTAGCTTGCGCCTCTTGCAGTGCAGCGGAGAACTGCACAGGCATCAGCATCTGTTCAATCCAGTAGTCCGGTGTGGTGAGAGTGTCGGCACTGACGTGCGCGCCGGTTACGGTAGAGATGATGGTGAGCGTCGGCGGGTTCAGTCGTACATTCTCAAATGCCTGACGTAGCGCCTGCGCCGCATCTTGCATCATGCTAGAGTGGAAGGCATGAGAGGTATGCAATCGTTTGTTGATGATGTTCTGCTCCGTCAGACGCTGGCTGACGGCGAGGATCTCCGACGTAGGCCCGGCGATAACCGAATAGTCAGGGGCGTTAACAGCGGCAATCGCCAGCGGGGCGGTAATCAGTGCGCGAATCTGTGCTTCGGGCAGCGCCACCATCAACATGGCACCGCTTGGTGCCTGATGCATCAGCTCTGCTCGACGCGCCACCAAGCGCAACGCATCCTCTAAAGAGAACACGCCTGCCAACGTCGCTGCCACCCATTCGCCCAGCGAATGACCAATCATTACCGTTGGCGTGATTCCCCAACTGAGCCACAATTGGGCTAAGGCATACTCGACGCTGAACAGCAGCGGTTGTGTGAGGCAGGTTTGCGCAAGGCGTTCGCCTTGGGCTAACGAGACTTCTGCTCTGAACAACTCATGGCGGATATCCAGTTGGTATTCACGCTCGAGTAACGTCGCGCAACGGTCGAAGGCATCGGCGTAGGCCGGCCAAACCTGATAGAGCTGATGGCCCATGCGCTGATATTGGCTACCCTGCCCGGAAAACAACAGCCCCAGCCCGAGCTGTGTCTGCGCTACACCACGAGCAAACGGCGCTGTCGCGGCCTGCTGCAACAGCGTCCCGGCAGCATGTAGATCTCTGGTTACGAGCGCGGCGCGATGTGCGAAGGCTTTACGTCCCTGTGAGAGTGTCCACGCCAGATCCCGCCTATCCGGCAGCGATTCATGTTGCAGAAAATCGGCAAAACGCGCCAGCCCCGAGGATAAGGCACTGTCGGTCTTGGCAGAAAACGGCAAAATACTGTAGGCAGGTACAGGCGCTCGCGCTTGCAAGTCAACGGCTGGCGCTTGTTCCAGCACAACATGGGCATTGGTGCCGCCCATGCCAAGCGAGGTGACGCCCGCGCGACGGATGCCGCTTTCCGGTTGCCACGGTTGACAGGTAGTGTTGATGTAAAACGGACTATTGGTCAGATCGATCTGTGCATTGGGCCGTTCAAAGTGCAATGTTGCGGGAATTATTCCCTGCTGCACTGCCAGCGCGGTTTTTATCAACCCTGCGACGCCCGCTGCCGTATCCAAATGGCCGATATTGGTTTTTACCGACCCCAGCGCACAGTACTGCTTTTGTGACGCGCCCGCAAAGGCTTGGCTTAGCGCAGAAAACTCAACCGGATCGCCCAAACGCGTACCGGTACCGTGGGCTTCCACATAAGTGATATCCTGCGGTGTCAAACCTGCCAACCGCTGTGCCTGAGCAATGGCGCGCGCTTGGGCATCCACGCTCGGCGCGGTATAACTGATCTTCTCCGAACCGTCGTTGTTGACGGCAAATCCTTTGATGACCGCATAGATGTTATCGCCATCACGCAGCGCTTCATCAACACGCTTTAACACCACCAGCCCCGCGCCGGTGCCGGGCACAAATCCGCTGCTGTTATCGGAAAACGCCCGACAGTGGCCATCGGCGGCGGTGATCCCACCTTCCTGCGACAAGTAGCCGGTTTTTGCTGGTGGCCCCAGCGTTACTCCGCCAGCAATCGCCATGTCACACTGCCAAGTCAACAGACTTTGGCATGCCACGCACACCGCCACCAAGGATGTCGATGAGGAAGTCTGCACCGTGATCGCCGGGCCGCGCAGGTTGAGGTGATAGGCGATGGTAGTAGTGATACTGTCTTTGTCGTTACCAATGGCCGCCTGCAAACTGCCAGAAGAGAAAACGCGTTTAAAGTGCGGCATCAAGTTCAGCATCAAATAGGAATCCATGCTTTTGCCAGCAAAAATACCCACATCCCCCGGATAATCGGCAGCCACATAGCCCGCATCTTCGAAGGCTGCCCACGCGGTTTCCAACAGGACACGGTGCTGAGGATCCATCAGCTCCGCCTCTCGGGGTGCGATACCGAAGAAAGCAGCATCAAATTTATCGATGTCAGCTACCTCCCCTTTGGCCTTGACGTAATCTGGGTGCTGAACAAATTCAGGACTGATTCCCATCGCCAGCAGTTCCTCATCGCTGTAAAAGGAAATGCACTCTCGGCTTGCCAGAAGATTTTCCCAAAACGCCTGTACCGTATCGGCTTGAGGGAAACGCCCCGCCATCCCAATGATAGCTATACCAAAATCATTCTCTGCCATGTTGCTTTCCCCCTATATTCAGGTTTATCACGCGTTTCATTCAGTGGAATCAGTGATGACTGTCGGTTGTGGCTGCCCAGCGCGTGTGACCAAAGGCCAAACGCTGCTTCGCCGCACGCAGTTGTGTCTGATCTCCTGTGGTCCCTTGCGCTGCGTCCGGGGCCAGCAGAAATTCCGCCAAGCGTTTGATGGTAGTGAAGCGCAGCAGGTCAACCAACGCCACGTGCTGACCGCACTGCTGCCCGATGTATTGCTGCATCTGTACTAGCAGAAGTGAGTGTCCACCGAGATCGAAGAAATTTGTGGTGGTGCCGACACGCTCCAGGCCAAGCAACTGCTGCCAGATCTCCGCCAGACGCTGTTCCAGTTCGGTTGCCGGAGGGACATACTCGCCCGGCCCTTCCAACTGCCGCAGATCGACCAGCGGCAGGCACTGGGGATCGATTTTGCCGTTTACACCTAGCGGCATGGCGCTCAGCGGCACGTAGAGCAACGGCAGCATATGCAACGGAAGCCGCAGGCTGAGCCATACGCGCAATTGCTGAGCATCCAGCGCAACGCCGTTGACGCTGCAATAGAAGGCCACTAGTAGCGGCGTTGCCGCCGCATTGCGTCGCACATCGACCCACGCATCAGCAATATCCGGATGCTGTTTCAGTAGGCTTTCGATGTCGCCCAGTTCAACTCGGTATCCACGGATCTGCACTTGGCGATCTTGTCTGCCGAGATAGAACAACATCCCGTCGGTTGCCCAACGAGCACGATCGCCAGTTTTCAGCACCCGAACGCCAGGGTATTCCGGCAACTCGACAAAGCGCTCGGGATCCTGTCGTGCATCAAGGTAGCCGGGCGAAATGCCCAGACCAGAGAAACAGAGTTCTCCACAGGCACCTGGCGGTACCAAACGATTATATGCATCCACCACATAAGCTTGGGTGTTCTGAATCGGGCGGCCAATGGGCAATGCTCCCGTTTCTTGCTCCCTACGCTTTGCGACAGGAAAGTAGGTCGAGCAGATACCGCTTTCGGTCAGGCCATAACCGTTAACCACTGCCATGTGCGGCAGAAGCGGCGCTATCTGCTCATACTCTAACGCTTCACCACCGCACAGAAACAAGCGCAGCGATCCCATCGACTGAGCCAGCACAGAGAGGCTGGCAGAAAGCGATGGGGTGGTGCTCAGGATAGTCACCCGCTGAGATGCCAGCAGCGCAATGAGCGCATCACTATCCAAACTCTGCGCTTTTTGCGCCAATACTAAGGTACCGCCAGCGGCGAGCAGCGGCAGTACCTCCCCGACAAAGCTAGCAGACGCGACTGAGGTAATGGGTAGCAGAACATCCTGATGCGTCACTTGATAGCTGGATATAAAGGATGCGGTTAAGTTGACCAGATTACGTTGGCTGAGTCGGACGCCTTTGGGCTGCCCGGTAGTACCGGAGGTAAAGATCACCACCGCATCGCAATCTAAAGCATCTGGCGCAACACTAACTGGCAGGTTCGGTATTTCTGTCAGCAGGCTACGCCAGTCAGGCACTAGCACCCAAGGTATCGTCAGCCCATGAGGGGATTCCAGCGGTTGCGCCACCAGCAGCATGCACGGCGTTGCCTGCGCCAAGATCAGGGCATTGCGGGCCGCTGGCGCGTTACCATCCAGCGGCACATAGCTCGCCCCCAAAGAGAGGATCGCCAATTGTGCGATAATCAATTCGAAACAAAAAGGCAGTTGCAGTGCGACAGATTCTCCGCGTTTTACGCCTTGCGCACGCAGCCAAGTACACATCTGCATCGTGGCCTGTTGCAATTCGCCATAGGTCATGGCGTCGTCAGCGTGGCGCAAAGCCACCTGTGTAGGGCGCTGCTGGCAGTGCGGTAACACTAGCGCCAGCAGGTTATCTACGGGCGGCAGAGCAACTTCAGTGGCGTTGTGCCGCGCCAGCCAAGCGTGCTCTCGAGGGGTGAAACGAATCAAATCGCGGACTAACTGCGTGGGTTGGCTGCTGGCCTCATCTAGCAGTTCTCTCCACTGCGCCACCAGGTGCTGAATACGATCCGCACTGTATAACCCAGCGTCGTATTCGAAAGTGCCGGTGATGCGCCCATCGATATGCTGCATACTTAGCGAAATATCCACCTGAGATGCACTGGTATCCAACAATAATGGTGTAACGTTGACACCGTTTAGTGTCGGGCTCGCCAGAGGCATATTGTCGAGTTGGAACATGCACTGATATATTGGGAAATGTCCGGCGCTGCGATCCACATTCACTGCGCGCACTATGTCGGTAAATTCGAGACGCTGGTGCCTGAAAGCGGCAAACAGAATACCTCTGATCGTCTGTACTAACTCGGAAAACGATGCCGCTTCGTCAAGAGGTAAGCGCAGCGGTAGTACGTTGACCAGCGGCGCGATCATATGCTCCTGTTCTTTCGTCAGCCGCGCAGCAATCGGCATACCGACGATGTATTCCTGTTGACGCGCATTACGATGCAGCAGGAGGACGAAGGCGGTCAGCAGATAGTTATACAACGACACGCGCTGCGCACGCGCCGCCGCCAACACTCGCTCGCATGTGTTGGCAGACAATGCGAAGGCAACAAACGCGCCTTGGTAACGTGCCACCTTCTGACGCGGTTGATCGGTGGGGATATCAAGAATCGGCAACGTCCCCGCCAGGGTATTTTGCCAGTAACGCATCGCGTCCTGATAGGCGTCACTCTGACGCCACTCTTCTTGGTACTCCATGTAGTCGGCATACTCCAACAACGGTTCTGGCGTCAGCGATTCACCGTTATATGCGGCCTGCAATTCGCGTAACAAAACGCCTTTCGACCAGCCATCACTGATGATGTGGTGCAGATGAATCAACAATACGCTACGATCGTCATCGAGCGTCAACAGTTCAAACCGGCACAGCGGTGTGCCTGACGTTAAGGGCATGGGGTGTGCCGCACGCTGGTTGATCATCGCCTGTAGCGCGTTATCATCACTCACCGAGGGGAGTGGCACTATGGTCAGCAACGCCTGCGACGATACGCACTGAGGCACCGCCAATACTGGTTGTCCATTGTGGGTTTCCGCCATAGCACGTAACAGAGTATGCCGACTCATCAATTGACGAATCGCGCCGTCCATCCGCGTGCGATCCAGTTCTCCTTCAAGCAGCAAGGCGGTGGGGTTATTGTATAGTGCAGTATGCGGCGCCAATTGTTGCATAAACCACATCGACGATTGAGCCGATGACAACGGTAGGTAGCGCACGGCGGGAGTTTCACGTAAATCGACGCGACTGGCTGAGTACGCCCGCGCCAAGTCGAGCAACGTTTTACGACAGCACTTGCCATTGTCGGAGAGTGGTAACTCTGACATTGCCAACAAACGGTTCGGCAGCATGTAGGCAGGCAAGTTTTTGGACAGTGCGTCCATTAAGGCCGCCAAATTGAGCGGCACGCTACTGACGACAAAAGCGTAAATCAACTGATTGTCGGGATCATCCTGATCCGCCACCACGACTGCCTGCTGTACCCCCGGGAAACGCATCGCATGGGCTTCGATTTCTCCCAATTCAACGCGCAACCCTCTAATTTTAATCTGAAAATCATTACGGCCAATGTAATGAATTTGTTGGCTTTCCCCGTCGCGCCACACCAGATCTCCAGTTTTATACAGCCGCTCCGGTTTCCCTAAATGGCGCAAAGTTGGATGTATAGTAAAACAGCGATCAGTTAACGCCACGTTGTTGAGATAGCCACGTGCCAGCCCGATACCAGCGAGATACAGTTCGCCCTCTTCGCCGTCTGCTACCGGATTACCATGGTCATCCAGCACATAGAGTCGGCAACCGTCAATCGCTTGACCGATAGGGATATCGTCGTAGTCGTACCCGCGCAGGCAGCGGTGATGACTGACATCGATTGCTGCTTCGGTCGGGCCATAGAGATTTATAAGATCACCCTGCGCCACCGATTGATAAAAGCGAGCCACACTGTGGACCGTGAGTTTCTCACCGCTGGAAAACACTAATCGCAATGAGGCGGTCAAACGAGGATCCTGTTTCATCTCCAGATACTCGACAAACAGGTTCAGCATCGAAGGGACAAAGTGCACAACCGACACGCGGTGACGCTGAATCAGTCGAGCCAAGGTTCGCGGATCGCTCTCCAGTCCGGACGGTAACAGCACTACAGATGCGCCGTACATCGCCCACCAGAACATCTCCCAGACAGAGACGTCAAAGGTGTACACCGTCTTCTGAAACAGCACGTCCTGAGAACTGATAGGATAAGCGTTCTGCATCCAGACAATTCGGTTTAGCAGCGCTGCATGTTCCGTCGCCACCCCTTTAGGGACACCGGTGGAACCGGAGGTGTAAATAATATACGCCAGTTGCCGCGCATGTGGTCGGTAACGCAGATCCGTCGTTGGCATGGCACTGACCGCCGCGCTGTCGATTTCGACGCGAGGAATCGGCCAGCGATCACCATCGTCAGTACCGATCAGACAAACAGCGCCGCTGTTGCTCAGTATATTTTCAATGCGGCTACGCGGTGCATTGTACGCCAGCGGTAAATAGGCACCACCAGCTTTTACAATAGCGAAAATGGCAATCAGCATTGCCATGCCGCGCGGCAGGCGGATAGCTACCACACGATCCTCGCCGATCCCCAGCCCACGCAGATAATGCGCCAGTTGGTTAGAGCGTGCATTAAGATCGTGATAGCTCAGCGCCGCGTCCCCCATCAATACAGCGGCTTTTTCCCCATATTCTCCGGCGATACGATACAAATAGTCGACTATCGTTTGGTCGTCGGTAGGCAACTGTCTCATAATCCCTTGCTGTTCCATAACTCTGGCCTTCAAAGCGAGATAAGTACGTAAAATGGCGTGACGGGTTACGCCTGTCCGCCGTTGTCGGAAGCCAACCGCGCGTGGCAGGCGTCGATTTCTGCCTGACTACTGCCTTTGAGTTGAAATCCCTGTTCAAGAAGCTCATGCAAAAAAGCAATGTCCTCTTCGCTGGATGTGCCGCGCTGCTCAATCTGCTGGATGCGCTCAAAAAAACGACTGAGCAATTCTTTCAATTGCGCACTGGCAGCCACATCGGCGGCGCGGTGATGGCGTGTGGCTGTCAGGGCGTTAGTGAGCAGCGTGATGCGTTGGCGGCGCACGGCTTCCGGATCGGTCTTCACCGCCATGTTATCCCCCAGCACCAATGCTAGTTGCGCACGATCATGACGATTGTCAAATGCGTAAACTGGTGCTGGATAGCGATTCTCCAGCAGCAGGTTTTTCAGCACACTTTGCGGACCGATCTCTATCGCGATCGGTGACAAGTGTCCTGTCAGGTAGGTGAGAGAGCGCTGCCACTGCACTGGCTGAGAGAGCTGTTGTTCTAGCCACTGGACTGGCGTGACCGTATCGGGATAGGGTTGAGCGTTGACATTGGAGATCACTGGGCAGCACGGACGTCGCCATTCGCAGCGATCCAGCGCCTTGCGCAATTGCTGTCCGCAAGGTTTCAATAGTGGGCTGTGGTAAGGAACACCACCAATCAGCGGCACTACTTCGACTTGGCGATCATGATCCAGCAGGTATTGCTCGGCGGCGATAATGGCCGAGTTTTGTCCGGATAACATAAACTGTTGCGGCGAATTGAAGCAGGCAATACCGACCTGCTGTCGGGTTTCACGCTCCGCCACCTCGCACGCCGCTGCCACCAGTGCCTGATTCCCTTGCTTGATGATAGTGGTACTCGCGTCCATTTCGCGGGCGATCTCACTGGCTAAACGGCTACGCATCGCCACCAGCGCCAGTGCTTGGGAAAAGCTCAGCGCACCACTACAGGTCAGCGCAGCATATTCGCCCAAACTATGACCCAACATATAACGTAGGTTGACATGGACACCGGTTTGCGCCAAAAACTGCTGCCACGCGACAAAGTGGGCCACGCTGGTGGTATAGATAGCCAGCGCCATTGCCGTCGGCTCAGCAAGTTGTACCAAAGTACCCGACAGGCACAGCGCTGCCATGTCCCGTTCCGTGATCTGGCTAGCTTCATCAAACAGAGTACGCACCTGCGGATAACGCTCATACAGCCACCGTGCCATGCCTACATATTGCGAACCGGAGCCAGGGAACATCAGTGCGACATCCTTCGTCATGCTTCACTCCCCATCATGTAATTCATCGCAATTTGGATTTCATGAATTTGCGATGTCCCTTCGATGATTTCCATGATTTTGGCGTCGCGGTAGTAACGTTCGACGGCATAATCGGCATGGCAACCATTCGCACCGAGCAGTTGCACCGCCTTCCCGGCCACGTCCACCGCAGCTTTGGAAGCGACATACTTCGCCATCAGGATTTGGTTTATCATGGCCGGGTGCAGCGTTTCGCGGTATTCCGCCGCGCTGAAGCACATTAGTTGCGCACTGCGCGTTTGGGTCAGCATTGTGGCAAACAAGTGCTGAACAATGCCATGAGAAAATAACCGCCGCTTGAACTGTTTACGCTGGCGGATGTAGCGCGCTGCCACATCCACAGCGGCCCGACATAATCCTAGGCTGCCACAAGCGGTGGTGAACCGCCCTTCATTGAGCGCAAAATTCACCGCCAGCGGTACCCCAGGGGTGAGCGGACCGAGCAATGCATCCTCCTTCAGGCGGCAGTCATTAAAATGCAGCTCTGCCAACATATTGCCGCGTAACCCCAACATGTCGTTGAGTGGAGTGATAGTAAAGCCGTCGGTATTGCGATCGATAAGCACTGTCGCTAATTGATTACCACAGTGGATTAAAACAATAAAAAAATCAGCAATCTGCCCTAGCGTGATCCATTTCTTTTTCCCGTTCAGCCGCCAACCGTCGCCATCCTGCTGTAATTCTGTTTCCACGTTCACTAAGTCACTGCCGATATTCGGCTCTGTGAGGGCAATCGCGCCGATCAATTCCCCCGTTGCCAGCTTTGGCAAATAATGGGCTTTTTGCGCTGCGCTGCCCACGCGTTGCAGCAGCGTGCTGACCATGCCAGTCACTGTTATGAGATTTTCTAACGAACCGTGAACCCCAGCCATCACTTCATGCAAAGCGCACAGTTGATAAGAATCGTAACCTCGTCCGCCATATTTTTGGGGGATTGACGCACCTAAGTACCCGGCCTGCGCCACGCAAGAAATAATGTCTGGCACAATAAACTGCTGACGTTCAATATTCTGTGCAGCCAGGGCGAGATGTTGTTTGGCAAACAGGACTGCCTCTTGCTGAGCCAGCTCATAATTTTCAGTGCACATAGTTTACTCCAGGCCTGTTTGTCGCTGAATGAGCTCCACTATTTTATTGACGGTAGCAATCTGTTCTGTTTTCAACTCACTCACTTCCAGCTCAACCTGAAAATTTTTTTCTATAAACAGTATGATTTGCACAGTAAATAACGAATGGACAAGCCCGAGAGAAAAAATATCGTCATCATCGTTCAACGTATGCCCACGTAATGAGCGTGAAAGAAATTCCCGAATGGCGGCTTTCATATCTTGCTTTTTCATATTCATATCCCTATCTGGTTAACCCAGAATCACTGCTCGGCGTACGTCTTTTGATAGCGATAAAACCCCTGCCCTGATTTCACGCCCAAATACCCTGCATCGACCATTTTCTTTAATAAAAAGCTGGGGCGATACTTATCATCATTAAAACTTTCATATAGCACCTGCAACGATTGCAAAATCGTATCCAAGCCAATCAAATCGGCAGTTTGTAGTGGCCCCATCTTGTGCCCGAAGCAGGTTTTAAAAAACGAATCGATATCCTCAGCACGGGCGATCTGCTCCTGCACCATAAATATGGCTTCGTTAACAAAAATCATCATGGCACGATTAGTGACAAAGCCCGGAGAATCATTGACCACGATGCCGGTTTTATTCAACTGAGCAAATAAGTGGTGAAATATGTTCAGTGTACGCTCTGCAGTATGTACACCACGGATTAATTCGACGGTGTGCATCAGCGGTACCGGGTTCATAAAATGGACGCCGACTACATTCTCCGGATGTCGCATTAATTTTGACAACGCAGTGATAGATATGGCGGACGTATTAACACCAAACACTGTCGACGCGCCGCAGATCGTATTCATCCGTGTGTATAGTGCATTTTTTTTCTCTATATCCTCAGTAATATTCTCAATCACCAAATCACATTCTACAATGTCGTCCAACTCAGTTGTGAAACGGATATTTTCCATTATCTCCGCTGTGCTATGCGTCTTTTTTTTATGCTGCGGGTGAAAATTATATAAGCGTAAGTTCGCTTCGATCATCTGTCGGCATTTATCCAACTGAGATTGAGAAATATCCACAACGTTAGTTGATATGCCGTATTGCGCCATGTTATGAGCGACGCCAGTTCCCATTACTCCTGCACCTATTACCGCCACGTTCATCATTGAGCTCCTTTACTGACAGGCTATTTCGAGGTTGTCTTCGCCCCCCAGTTGCGCCGCGATATGCGCGTAGATATTGCGCGGATTGGGGTTTTCCATCAGGGTCAAAAGATCGATATGTACGTTGAAATCGCGTTCTAAACGGGAGGTCAATTGCGTCACCAGCAGCGAATGCCCGCCTAATTCAAAAAAGTCGTCGTCCACCCCGACCGGCGATATTTCCAGCAACAGTTCCATCAGACCTGTGATATACTGCATACCCCGCGAGTGTGCGGCTACGAAAGGTACGCTTAACACGGGACGTGCCTGATAAGGGTGGTGCGTTTCGGGTCCTGCTTCGGGTTGGGTCTCCACACTACCCATTACCCGTCCAGGCAATGGGTAGTGGTTGTGTGCGAAGGGATATGCTGATGCGCTCCCGCGTTGCGGCAGCGGAGTGCCGTACCACACGGCCCAATCCACATTGATACCTGCACACCACAGTTGCGCCACGTAGCGCAATACATCAACGTCTTCTCTTATTTCCGGCGGCAGCCTAACCCAGTTGATACTGTGAACGCCCTCCCCCAGTTCTCGGGTATCTGCCAACAGCGCTTCACTCCAAAACCCTCTGTCGTTACGCTGTGCATCGGTGATGGGATTTCCTTGCCAAGCCAGCACGTAGCCGGGGATAGGTTCATGGCGCTCAGGAAGCCAGAGATGAAGCGCCTTTTGCTCCATTTCCCACAGCAAATGCAACACGTCTTGCGTCGCAATCATGCCACTGGCTGCAGCGGCAGGCAAAAGGCCTGTTCCAGCACCCGACAGCAGTGTTAATGTCGGTAGCAGGTTCATCCAGGTTTTTAGCGCGGCGATAGTCTGGCAGCCTCTGATTAGCAGGCTGCTGTTCGCTTGTGCCGCCCACGTTTCAGCGTGGCAATAAGCGGGTGGAATATTCATGCCGTCGAGTAATGCCGTCAGAGCAGTCGCTTCGCGTTGATAATGTGCCGAATGCGCCAGCCACTGTGCGTAAGTACAATCGTTCGTAGTACGTAGATCTGGACAGTGTAGGCCCCAAGGAGCGTCGGGCATTAGGTTATCCAGCGATGCCAGCATCGCTTGCGTACCATCGTTTTCCACTTGTATCACTCGGCGGCAATCAAACACGGGGCGCGCCACTTGTTGTGTGTAGGCTAGCGTTGACGCATCAAGGGTAGCCAGCAACGGGGTAAGCTGTTGCGTCAGCTCATCCAACTGCTCGAAAGACGGCGCGGAGAGAGGGATAAACACCGGTGCTCGCACTTGGTCATGGTCATCGCGCACCGCAGGATTCAGCCCTTCCAAAATCATATGCACATTAGTACCGCCAATGCCAAAAGAACTGACGCCAGCGCGGGGCGGCATCCGCGATGCGGGCCACTCCTGCGGCTGTATCGGGATATAAAACGGTGAATGCGCCAGATCCAGCTTCGAGTTAGGCATTTGATAGTTGGCGAGCGGCGGAATGGTCCGGTGATGAAGTACCAGCGCCGTCTTGATTAACCCAGCCACGCCCGCCGCCGCGTGGGTGTGGCCAATATTCGCCTTTACAGCCCCTAGTGCACAGTATTGGCGGTGTGAAGTATCGAACGCCTCCGTCAACGCAGCGAACTCGATAGGATCGCCAATACGGGTGCCGGTACCGTGGGTTTCAACGTAGCCGATGCTTTCTGGGCTTACTTCTGCCAGATGACAGGCCGCACAAATGACCGCCTTCTGTCCCTCATGACCAGGCGCGACAAAACCGATTTTTTGTTTACCGTCATTGTTGACCGCGCTACCCCGGATCACCGCATAGATGCGATCGCCCGCTGCCAGAGCATCTTCCAAACGCCGAAGCACAACCACACCCGCGCCATCGCCAAACAGGGTGCCAGAAGCCTGACTGTCAAAAGGACGGCAGTGGCCATCGGTGGAGTGGATCATGCCCTGTTGACAGAAGTAGCCTGACTTCTGCGGTAAATCGATAGTAATTCCACCCGCCAACGCCAGATCACATTCGCCAAACAACAAGCTGCGGCAAGCGATATGCGTTGCACTCAGAGAAGTCGAACAACTGGTGTAGAGACTATACACCGGACCGTTGAGATTGAGACTGTAGGCAATGAGATGTGCGAGCAGATCCTTATGACCATAGATGCCAGACTCAAAACGATTCAGCGCATCGCCGCCAATCTGTGACAGCGAACGCCGTAGCCAATCCACATCTTCTGACGCCCCCACGAATACCCCGGTGATCAGATCGCTGGTACGTTGGGCATAGCCTGCATCTTCCAGCGCATGGTAGGCAACTTCATGTAATACGCGGGATTTCGGATCCAGAGTCTGCGCCTCTTTGTGACTGTAACCGAAAAATGCAGCATCAAAGTCGCATATGCCCTCGATATAGGGCTTGGCCCGTACATAGGCCGGGTTGTCCAGAGTACTCTGTTCGACGCCTTCGGCCAGCAACTCCTCCTCGCTAAAGAAGGTGACGCACTCTTTACCCTGAACGATGTTATGCCAGAATTCGTGTAACGTCCGGGACTGCGGGAAACGGACCGCCATACCAATAATGGCGATTTCCATGCCGTTCATTTCGCTTGCGTATTCCATAAACTTCATTACCTTTCTTCAGGGCGAGGAGGCGCCCGGATTAATGCAAAGACGTGTGACTGCGCGCAGTATTTTTCGCAATTTGCAAAGCACGTTTTGCTATCTGATTCGCGCGCGTATTCGTCTGTACTGCAGGCTGTGGTGATGGCGCATTTGACTCGCCCTCCGGGGGCTGGCAAAACGTCGCCAGCTGGCGCACGGTGGCGTGGTTGTACAGCGACACCACGCTCACTTGCGGATAGTGACGCGCCATTTGCCCACTCAGTTGCACCATATCGAGTGAGGTTGCCCCTAATTCGGCATAGTTGTCGTCAATGCCTACTCTATCCAGACCCAGATACTCTTCCAGGATTTGGCAGAGCACGCGTTCCACTTCACGTGTCGCGGGGCTGTAAGGCACGCCAATTTCCGGACGGGGCCGCTTTTTCACTGTCTGCTGAGTAATCGTATCGTTAGCGGCAGACGGTACACCGCGATCCACCCGGTTGCCCCGCGCTAATCTATCGATCGCCCGAGGTGAGAGCAGCAGTTGCGCCCACGGACTGCGAGTGTTCAGTATCGGCCACAATTGGCGCATCACCTCGGCATTGCTCATGCTGAGCGCATAGCCGCCGAGGCGCCTTTCTGCTATCATGGCGTTCAGCCGGTCCATGCCTGCCGCAGTGCGATGCGTTACCACCACCTTGCCAATATGCTGCGGCGTGGTCAGGGTGGCGAAGGCGCGTGCAACCTCGGGCAATGGTACGGATTTGCATGGAAGGAGCGGTAGCGTGTTATCATCTATCCAAGCGACAATCTGTTGCAGGTAGCGACTAAACGCACCATGCGCCGCGTGAAAATTAATCGGAATAAAGGTGCCGCCTTGGGCGAAGAAACGCATCGGTAGCGCTTTGTCTTCCACAATGTCCTTGCTGCCCAGCTCAAGAAAACGGCCCAGCGGTGCCAGCAGCGCGAGGCTAGCGTCAAGCAGACGGCCGGTGAGGGAGTTAAGGATCACATCCATCCCCTGTCCGTCCGATGCGGTCAGCAGAGTGGCAGCGAACTGTTCGTCGTGTGAATCAGCTACGGCATGTACGCCTAGCGAAAGCAAGTAATCGCGTTTCTGCTCGCTACCTGCTGTGGCGAAAATCTGTGCTCCGCAGCGTTTGGCAATATGTAGCGCAGCCAAGCCAACGCCCCCCGCCGCACTGTGGATCAATACTCGTTCTCCGGGTTGCAAATTAGCGCGCACCACCAGTGCGTAATAGGCGGTGAGGTATGCGATAGGCAGCGCAGCCGCCTGTTCGATGCGACAATGGGCTGGTTTTCTCACTACGCAATCGCTTTCTACCCGTGCGTACTGGACAAAACCACCGTTTAGCACCGCCATAACATCCTCTCCCGGGGCAAATTCAGTGACATTTTTACCCACGCGAGTAATGCGTCCGGCGCACTCCAGTCCCAATTGCAGCGGAGCCTCACCCGGCTGCTGCCGGAGCAATCCCGTGGTGAACAGCACATCCTTAAAGTTCAGTCCGGTGGCCAGTACCTCAATCTCTACTTGTGAATCCCCCAGCGCTAAGCGCGGCGTAGGGCACAACGCTAGCTTTCCTGCCCCCTCCCCCTCAGCGGCCAGCCGCAGTTGGTAGTTATCGGCACTGGGCACGCGCAGTCGCGTGTCGTCATCGACATCTTGTATGTGGAGCTGTACCTTGCGCTTCACCATTGCCGCACAGCGGGCAACCATCTCGCCTGCCATGTCGTAGAGCGTGAAAGCGTAGCTGTCACCCTCCTCATCGTGCCGATTGACAGTCAGCGCCACATGTAAGGTGTTCGGCAACGGGCGGTACAGGCGTAAATCCTGATAAAGGAAAGGTACCGAATCAGTATGAAAACCAGGCAGTTGTTCGACAACACTGCTGGCGATGTCCAACAGCGCAGGGTGCAGTGCGATCGTATCATTAGCGGCAACGGTGGGCAGGGCCAGCGTTGCGAAAACCTGAGTCTGGGCGGTATTGCCATACAGTTGTTGTACGCTGTGCCAGCGCGGCCCATAGTGGAAGTGCGTGCTCGATAATTCCTTTGTTGGAGGAGTGATAGTGTGCATCTCGCGCATCAGCCCCGTGAGATCGCACACAACATTATCGTCTACCATCAGACGCGTCGCCCTGCCTCTGGCATGGGTTGTTAACGTGCCACTAAAGCGCTCCGTCATTGATTTCACCTCGACACTAACTCCTTGCCCGTTAGGTGAAATGTCAACAAAAACGTCAACACTGCAGTTGTCCATCACAGTCAACGGTGCCAAAAAGACCAATTCATCAATGCAGATTTGGTCTTGCACAAAGTAATGGCGCAGAGCTTCATACGCCAGCGCCAGATAGCCGGTTCCCGGCAGCGTGGCGATACCGGATATCCGGTGCTCATCCAGCAGCCAATCGGACTCGGGGGATAATCGCGCGTAGTAGCTGGTGTCAGCCCCTTGTTGTTTATAAGCCTGTAGCAACGTTCCCGTCATCAATGGGCGCAGTCCACGCAAGACATCGTATTCACTGCCGTTTATAGCATCCAACAACATGCCCTGCTCACGCAATGCATCCAACCCGATACTGAGCGCATTCACCTTGTAGCGGGTACGCAGTTGCTGTGCCAGTGCATCCAAATAGGCGCTGGCGGTAGCATAGCCTGTCTGGCCGATCTCCGCATTCACGGCAGCCAACGAGTTACAGAACAGCAGTAGCAGACGCTCATCCAGCAGATTCCGTTGCGCTAACGCATGCAGCACATTAGCAGTACCCCGTTCTTTCACCGTTAGCGTGTCGCGTAGCGCAGATTCGCTCAATTGATGCAGTGTCAATGTGGTGGTAGCGTCGGCAGCAAAAATCACGCCATCCAACCGTCCATAGCGTTCGAGCAGAGTTGCCAGACAAGCTCTAACCGCCTCCGCCTGCGTCACGTCGCAGTGGATAACGTCTAATGCGTCCTGCTGCACCGCTTCATGGTGATAACCTGTGCGGCTGCTCAGTACCACACGGACTCCCTCACGCTGAGCAAGCGCTTCGCCGATCATGCGGCCAATCCCCTTTTCACCGCCGATAATCCACAGTACGTTGCCCGGTATACACCCTGTTTGAGGGGGTAAGTGCGCCAACAGCCGTGTCGGGATAAAGCGTCGCAGGTAAAGCATCCCCTGCCTGAGCGCCATTACCGTTTCTTGTTTCGGGGCCAGACGCTGGGTTAGCAAGTTCAGATTCTCATCACTGCTCTGCGCATCGATATCGATCAATCGTACTTCGGTCGGGTGCAGCTCTTGGGCAAACACGTTTACTGCGCCCGACAACGCTGCCAGCGTCGGTTCGGGATTATCCTCTTCCTGTACGCGAAACGCACCATGGGTCAATACTGTTAAGGACGCCAGCGGCGTGGTGCTGTGCATACACCAGCGAGCAACACGATAAAGTCCCGAGAGCGACTGTGTCAACGATGATCCTGCCTCCGCACCGGGAGCATACAAGCAATGTAACTGTCGGTAGGTTTTGTGTGCTAAAAGTGCGCAGATGTCGTGGAAATGCGTCAGAATACGGTCATTATCCCACACGTCGTCCTCTGACGATATCGGCAGCGGCATTGTGATGCTGTCGACACCACTACTCATCAGCGTCTGCTGTAACTTGTCGCCGTCAGCACTAATAATGATGATCAATTCGCCCGGCGCATAGAACGCCTCCCGCAAGGATGTGTCGTGCATCCGCCACAGCACACGCTGGAGCCACTCATCTTGCGGACGGCGCAGAGGATTTGGATACTGGCGATAACCGGAAAGTGCAGCACCATAGCGATAGTAATAAGTCTGTTCGAAGGGGTAATCCGGCAATGGAATGTGCTTGCCGAGTGCCGTCTGGTTAAAGCGTCTCCAATCAATATTCTCCCCCCTGACCCACAGCGCCGCCAGCGTACGATGCAACATGTGCTCATCATCGATCGCCGCGTTGGCTTTGCGTAGCGTCAACAGGGTCGGCTGATCGCTGTATTGGTTATGTCCTTGAATAAAGGTAGAGAGCGTATTACCCGGCCCACATTCGATAAACAGCGTGGGTTGTACCAACAGTTGCGCCGCACCTTCGCTAAACAGCACCGCGTTGCGCACTTGCTGCACCCAGTAATCCGGCGAGGTAGCTTGCTCCTCAGTAATCCATGTACCGCTTACATTAGATATAAAGCGCTTGTGCGGCGCGTGCATCGGGATTTGCCCCAGCAACTGTGCAAAATCGTGCAGCATCGGCGTCATCATGGCCGAGTGGAATGCGTGAGAGGTTTTCAGGCGCCTGTGCTGTATCCCGCCCTCGACTAAGCGTGTGCTCAAACGGGAAATGGCCGCCTGCTCGCCCGCGACTACGCAAAAATGCGCGCTATTATTAGCTGCCAGTTCAATACCCCGTTCTGCAGCTAGCCATGGGGTCAACTGTTCGCGACTAAGGTAGACCGCCATCATGCTACCGGGACGCATGGACTGCATCAAACGTCCGCGCGCCTCAATGACGTGCAGCGCATCCTCAAGAGTAAATACGCCAGCAATACAGGCCGCAACATACTCGCCCAGACTGTGCCCGATCATACTGTCCGGCGTAATCCCCAGATCAATCAAGGTGCGCGCTAGGCTGTATTCGACACAGAACAACGCCGGTTGTGTGAACTGCGTTTGATCAATATCCCGCGTATCCTCATCGTCAAACAACAACGCCTTGAGATCGACCGTCGAATAGCGTTGGAATGCAGCAAAGCAGCGATCCATGTGCTGGCGAAACATGGGTTGATGAGCATAGAGCGCGCTGGCCATGCCGTGATATTGGCTACCTTGACCAGGAAACATGAAGCAGATCTCCGCTGTCGTGCGCTGACCATTGAAGATTTCCGCTTGCAATATCGTGGCACAGGAGAGATCGATTTTCGACCCACGACTCACCAAATAAGCCCGCCGATGGTCAAAGGCTGTGCGTCCAGTTTGCAATGTATAAGCCACATCCGGCAGGCGCACCCCTACTCCATGCTTGACATATTCCAGTGTGGAGGCCACGCGCAACTCTAACGCAGCGGGTGTTTTAGCGGAGAACAACAACAGATAGCTGTCGCGTACCCCCGTCGCTGAAGGGTCGTCCTCATGTTGATGTGCTTCTAGTGCGATGCTGGCATTGGTGCCGCCGATGCCGAAGGAGCTCACCAGTGCACGACGAGGACGCGTCGACGGCCACGGTTGGACTTGCTGGTTAACGTACAATGCAGAACGCGATAGATCTATAGCAGGATTGAGTTGGCGAAAGTGCGCTGTTGGTGGCAACACTTGATGATGCAGGGCGAGCGTTGTTTTGATGACGCCCGCCACTCCCGCAGCGGAGTTGAGGTGGCCAATATTACTTTTCAGCGCTGAAACCACACAAAACGGAACAGGTGTTGGGCCAAACACCTCATTAAGCGCACGTAACTCAATAGGATCACCCAGCACCGTACCGGTGCCGTGCGCTTCCACCAATCCGATACTGTCGCTATCAAAACCGGCACGGCGCAAACTGGTGCGGATTACCGTTGATTGCCCGATCACACTCGGCGCGGTATAGCCGATTTTGTTATTGCCATCATTATTGACCGCCGAACCTTTGATCACACCATAGATGCAGTCCCGATCCGCCAGCGCGTCGTCCAGACGTTTTAGCAGCAGCATTCCTAAGCCATCACCGGTGACTGTGCCAGAGGCTTGGCTATCGAAAGGACGACAGACACCATCTCGCGCATTGATCATGCCTTCATGATATTCATAGCCCCGGTACGCAGGCATCTCGATAGAAACGCCGCCCGCCAATGCCGCATCGCAATCCCGGTTACGTAGTGCGATGCAGGCCTGGTGGATAGCCACTGCCGAAGTGGAGCAGGCGGTGTCAAGCGTCACGGCAGGGCCGGTGAGGTTAAGCGCATGGGCAATCAATGCTGTGACGGAATGGATATTCAGGATACTGGCCTTGTACAGGGCGGTAGAGTCGGTAGTGTCTTGCATTACCGCATTAAGCCAGTGGGGGGATGTCAGCAGTCCGGCATAAATGCCAATCGCACCAGTAAAGGTGGCAGGATCGCACCCAGCGTGTTCCAGAGTTTGCCAGCAGCACTGATGCAATAAGCGAATTTGCGGATCCATACATTCCGCCTCGTTGGGAGTATAACCAAAGAAATCCGCATCAAACCATTCGTGATCATCAACAATCCCTTTGGTTTTTATATAATTCGCTTGTTTAAGCGTGTCAGGTGTCACACCATGCGCGCGCAACTCTTCATCACTGAACAGTGTTAATCCCGATTCCCCTCCTACAACCAGCGTCCACAACGCTGCAATATTCGCCGCACCGGGGAAACGTCCCGCCATACCGACAATCGCCACCGGCATGTCGCTGTAGACAACAGCACGCGTTGGAATTGCATCCTCCGGCGATACGGCAGTATCGAGAAAATGTGCTAACGCCGTGAGCGTTGGGTACTTAAAGAGATCGGTAATATCAATCTCCAAGCCAAGTTGCCGCTTAATATCCCCTTTAACCCTGATGGTATCCAATGAGGTGCCACCGAGGGCGAAAAAGGAGGCATTGCTATCAATGTCTTGTCTATCAAGTACGCGTTGCCAGATAGCATGCAGCGCATGTTCCATGTCACTATGCACCTCTGATATCGTGGTGGACACGGCGTTGCACTGAGTTGCGGGCAGGAGATACCGCAACTGCGCCAAGTCGGCCTTGCCACTATGGCTTTTTGCAATCTCCGTCACCACCACCAAGGATTCCGGAATAGCGAATGGCGGCAATCTGTCAGCCAATTGCCCTCGAACTTCCACCTCATCATAGCTATCATTGACGCAGACCACTGCCGCAATATGCAGCGTTTCACGTACGCGGTAAGGAACCACTACCGCCTCGATAATGCCGGAGCACTCCAGCAGGCGCTGCTCGATCTCTCCGGTTTCAATTCGTTGTCCATTGATCTTAATTTGACCGTCTTTACGCCCAAAACAGTCAACACAGCCATCATCCAGCAACCGGGCATAATCGCCAGTTTTGTACATCATACCGCCGGGAATAAAAGGATCAGGGACAAAAACCGTCGCACTTAGCGTCGGGTTGTTCTGATAGCCGATGGCGACCCCCACTCCACCCGCCACTAGTTCACCGGTGGCACCGATAGGCAACAAATGCCCATGGAGATCGGTAATGTAGAGCGAGGTGCCCGGTACCGCGTATCCTATCGGGACTCGGGCGGGTTGCAACCCGTTGAAACGATATGCGGTGGTAAAAATAGTGTTTTCCGTCGGCCCATAACCGTTTGTCACCACCAGATGCGGGTATTTTTGCATCACGTCGTTGACATGCCACGCAGATACTGCTTCGCCGCCCACCGTAATGTGTTGTAACATACCGAAGAAATCGGCACCTTCTGCCACATAGGAGTTAAACAAGGATGAGGTAAACCAGGCGCGCGCCACCTGTTCATCAGCGATCGTGCGGCGAATGTGATTGATATCAAGTAATGCCTGTTTGCTGAGTAATACTAGTTTGCCGTGGTTGAGCAAGGTAGACCACATCTCAAACACCGAAACATCAAACTCAAATGGGCAGGTCAGCAGCGTTGTCTCACCGCTCTCCACCTTCAGCGGGCTGTCGCCTTGTATCAGGCGCAATAAACCGCGGTGCGCCACCGCGATACCTTTTGGCTTACCCGTCGACCCCGATGAATAAATCACATAAGCGCGAGAATCTGGTGTGATAACCGGAAATACCACCGAGGGCGCGACGGGAAATGCACAGAGGTCACTCTGCGCAACGTTTAATGCATCTAGCGGTTTGCCATGTACCAGCAACAGCGCCAAGCCGCTGTCATCAATAATTTCCTGCATCCTACCCACTGGGTAGTCGGGGCTGATGGGCACATAAGCAGCCCCGATCAACATGATGGCGATGATGGCAACCACGGTGTTTACCCGGCGTTCGCTAATTATGCCTACAGTATCGCCAACCATAACACCCTGCTGTACCAAATAAGCCGCGAGCTGCTCAGCTTGTGCTGCCAACTCCGAATAGGTCAACGCGCACAATTCATCAACCACTGCGACCTGTGCTGGCGAAGTCGCAGCAACTTGATGAAATTGTTCGATGACGTTGGATTGACTATCCCAATCCCGGCATGCCATGCGTTCCAGATAGGGTTGAAGTACCTGCGCCTGCTGGCATGGGGACAAGTTTACCAACGCAGCAATGGGGCGCTGCGGATTGTCCACCAGTTGTTCAAGCAGATAACTCAGGTGCATCAGCAACGCTTGCGCCATGTTGTTGGTCAGGTAGTTAAGGGCATATGCAATACTGAAACGGAATCCCTTCTGTTGAGTGATGGTCAAGGTCAGCGGATAGTGCGTTTGTTCATGTACACTGAGATGGCGAATTGCCACGGGCGACGCGCATGACAATAATGTCATATCAACGGGATAATTCTCCAACACCACTAAGGTATTAAAAAGATCCCCAGCATGACCTTCTTTATGTACCAACCGTTGTATGCTGGCTAAGGCATCATGTTCATTGCTGTAGTGAGCTATTAGTGTTTGGTGCATACGTTGTAAGTGTTGCAACAGTGTCGCCCCATCATCACGCAGACGCAGCGGCAACGTGTTAATAAATAGCCCTAGTGTTTCTTCTATACCATCAATTGGTATATTTCGCCCTGATATTGTCGCGCCGAATAACACATCGTCAGCATAGCACCAACGTTGTAGCAGGATGCCCCAGGCCACATAGAAGATTACTGCGGGGGTGATACGATAATCGCTGCATAGCGTCTGTATTTTCTGACACACATCCGGAGACAAATTGATCTCCACATGATTTGTTTGATTAACGTAAGAATTGTTCTCGGCTTCAGTATCTGTGTGATATTGTGACAGCGGCACGATACAAGTTGGTGTTCCCTCCCGAAGATATGCAGCCCAATAGTCGTGCTGAAAGGTGTGACGTCGGGCCGACAGTGTGTCTACAAGGGGTTTCAGAGATGAGGGGATAATGGCGCTATCATCCCTCACACCACTGACCACAGCCGCTCCATAGAGTTGGAGCAACTGTTTAATGAAAAGGGATAAGCTCCAGCCATCCATCACAATATGATGGTATGATAGTATAAAAGCACTTTCTTTCGTTGACTGAATAAGGTAGGCCCGGACTGGGATCGTTTTCAAGGAAAATGGGTATTTTAAATCAGCCTGTAGCAGTTGAGGAATTATAGCATCAATACCGTCATCCTGCGGGACAGGAATGATAATGTCATCATTAGCTAGTAGAAAACGTATTTCCTCTTGCTCACAGTCTAACACATATATATCCGGCAACACATCGGTCTTCACCACCTGACAAGGGCGCTCATCAATCTCCCAGTTATAATCAGTGCGAAAACACTCATGCTTTCGAAATAACGTTTCCAGCGCCCACTTGAAGTGGGCGCTATCTACATGCTGAGAAAAAATGCATGTAAAATGCTCATGGTAGTTACTCCTTTTCTTATCCTTTAAGGAATGGAATAAAAACCCCTGTTGACTTGGTGTTAGCGGTAACTGCTTACGCGTGTCCATCTTATTACATGGAAAATCTCCAGAGGTATTATCCATAACCATCACCTTATTATCGGATTTATAGATTATTTAACATGATTATTCTAAATGGCACACCTATCCGCAAGTATAGTTTTTTATTGCGTATTCATATAATCATATTGCATTTTATCAC